>ERZ773156.705-NODE-705-length-30270-cov-4.16727_pt1 | contig 30270 bp, 28 predicted proteins | sample MGYA00511895_ERZ773156 | MGnify/ENA primary metagenome ERZ773156 (study PRJEB29015, sample SAMEA2737850) | human gut metagenome | biome: human gut; feature: human-associated habitat; material: faeces | place: China | collected 2012 ... | reverse complement strand
TATATCACCAAGATGACGAACCCGAACGATGCCAGATCCCAATGGCTCATTCTTATGGATGAAATGATCGGTCTGCTGGCGCAGATGAACAGCTTTCTGGATTCCAAAAGAGTGGAAGGCACCGTATCATCCAGAAGAAAAAAATAACCGGAAGAGAGCTTATGGCAGTAACCATACGCGACGTCGCAAGGGAAGCGGGAGTCAGTGTTGCGACCGTGTCCCACGCCCTGACCGGGTATACGGATATATCCGTAAAAACAAGACAAAAAATACAGGAAACTGCACGCAGACTGGGGTATCAGCCGAATGTCAACGGACGCAGCCGTGCCAGTAAAAAGAGCAACCGGATCGTCCTGATCCGGAAGAATGAAAAAAAGAAAACTTACAGCGTATGCGGGTCAGAGTCCTGCGGAAAGGTGACTCACAGAGACGTTCAGACGGGAGATATGTATACACTTATACGGATTCTCCCGGAAGACGTAAATATGTTTATGCACAAGACCTTGTAACGCTTCAGGAAAAAGAAGCACAATTCATGAAAGATCAGATGGATGGTCTATGTGCAGATATGATAAATATGTAACAAAAAAATCATACCTGCACTTTTTTGAAATTATAATTGACTGACAATGCATGTGGTGTCGCGATTAATTAATACCGGAGTAATAACCTTATGAACTGGTGTTGTCTGAATAACAGGTTTTCTTTTCTTTCTTTCGTTCATTTGTTCGACCAGTATTTCCATAGCGGTTTCGGCTATTTTATCAATTTGTTGTCCGACAGTACTGGTAGGAATGACAGCTTCATTGGAGATTGGAGAATTGTCAAATCCAATTATTTGATAATCTTCTGGAAGTGAACCATATGATCGAATTAGTGAATTTAAAAACATGTTGGCATATGTATCATTGGCAAGAAAGATTCCTTTTCTTTTTCCCGTGTAAGTTTTATCCAGATAGCTGGCAATTTCCTGAATGGACTTTTGGTTATCTTGATAAGAGTTTCCTAAATCTTTAAGAAGTAATTCATAGGAAAGATTACAATCTCTACAAATATCAACAAAACCCTGAATGCGTCCATACGCGGGGATATATTTAGGGACATCTACATTTATATGAATATATATATCGCAATTACATTTCTTTAGCAGACTTGTCGCCTGAACACCACCCATATAGTTATCGGTATTGACGCTGTTTGTATATTCATCTTCCCGTTCAATAGTGACAATAGGAATGTTATAGGAGGCCAGTTCTTTTGAAGGAATGGTATGGCTTAATACAATCATTCCTTCAATGTTATAGGCTAGTAATTCCTGAATGTACTGCCGTTCTATAGCTTCATTTGAGTTTCCGGTAAAAACAAGAAACTTGTATCCAAATTTTTCATAAGAAGAAAGAATTTGGTTAAGCATCTCAGAATAGTAGTGCAGATACAGATTTGGAACAATAATACCAACAAATTCTGTTTTTCCGTTTGCAAGTATTTTTGCAACTTTATTTTCTTTATAATCTAAATCAATTAATGCCTGTGCAATGATTTCCTGATTTTTTAGAGTAAGTGAATCCGGATTATTAAAATAGCGTGAAATAGTAGTCTTTGAAAAATTAGTATATCGTGCGATGTCATCAAAAGTTACTTTCTTTTTGCTCATGATAGTCAGCTCCTTTATATTCTATATTATATCAGATTCGGAATTGTTATTCAATCAAAAAATAACCGGTTACTTTACCGGTTATGCACATTTGCTAAATAGTTACCTGCAATTTTTGTCTAAAATCATGAAAAAATAGTTGTAACTTGACTTCTAAAGTAATAAAAGTTATGATTAAGAAAAGAAACAAAGTAACCGGTTACTTTACCGGTTACAACGTGTAATAAGAAATGGAAGGGGTATGAAAAGTGGAAGCGAAAAAAAACTTAACAAATGGAAAACATACAATGAAGCAGAAACAGTTGTATGTTAGGAAAAACTGGCAGTTGTATGTGTTCTTCCTGATGCCGGCACTTGTGTTTACGATTATTTTTAAGTATTTGCCAATGGGTGGAATTCTTATGGCGTTTGAAGATTATAATGTACGTCTGGGACTTTTAGGAAGTGAATGGGTAGGACTGGATTATTTCAGACGTTTTTTATCTTCACCGGATTTTATGTCTTATTTATTGAATACGTTAAAGTTAAGTTTATATGGTTTATTATGGGGATTTCCAATGCCAATCATATTGGCACTGCTATTGAATCAAATTCGTAGTGTTGGTATTAAGAAAAAAATTCAGCTTTTGATCTATGCGCCTAATTTTATATCGGTTATTGTTTTATGTGGTATGGTGAGAATGTTTTTATCTCCGGTAGGACCGCTCAATCAAATTCTGGGAACATCAACAAACTGGATGACAATGCCGGAGGCATTTCGAACAATCTACATTGCCAGTGGCATATGGCAAGGTGCCGGATGGGCTTCCATCATGTATACCGCAGCCTTATCCAATGTCAGTAAAGAGTTAGAGGAAGCCGCTATGCTTGATGGTGCAAATGTTTTGCAACAGATATGGTATGTACAGCTTCCCGCTATTAAAAATATTATTGTGATTCAATTCATTCTTTCTGCGGGAAACATTATGAGTGTTGGATTTGAAAAGGCATATGCACTTCAAACAGGAATGAATCTGCCAACATCAGAAATCATTTCAACATACGTATATAAGATCGGTTTGTTGAATGGTGATTATGGTTATTCCACAGCAGTGGGTATATTTAATTCCATCATAAATGTGATTTTATTGCTTGTTGTAAATGGAATTGTATCAAAATTAAACGATGGAGAAGGATTATAGAAGGGAGGCATACAATGATGGCAAAAAAAAATAAAACAAAGACGATAAAAAGAAGTGCAGCTGACAGAGCCATTCTTTCTCTGGGTTATAGTATTTTAGCATTATTTACAATAGCAATTGTTATTCCGCTTGCTTATGTTGTAGTTGCTTCTTTTATGGATCCCAATGTACTGAATAATCAGGGAATCAGCTTTCGTATAAGTGACTGGTCACTTGAAGCATACAAAAGAGTGCTTGAAGATAAAATGATATGGAGGGGATTTGCAAATTCTTTCTTTTACTCCATTACAGCAACAGCAATTTCCGTTTTCATTACACTTCTTGCAGCTTATCCAATGTCTAAAAAAGATTTGGTAGGCAGAAAGTTTTTTAATGCGCTATTTGTTTTTACTATGTTTTTTGGAGGAGGATTGATTCCTACATTTATTCTGATGAACCAGCTTCGTCTGGTTAATACAGTATGGGCGATTCTTTTGCCGGGGGCATTTAATGTATGGAACATGATATTGGCAAGAACCTATTATCAATCTGTTTCCAGTGAATTATGGGAAGCTGCGCAGCTTGATGGAGCAAACGAGATACAGTACTTTTTCAAGATTTTACTTCCACTTTGCAAACCAATCATTGCAGTTCTGGTATTATGGGGATTTGTTGGAATGTGGAACAGTTACTTTGATGCAATGATTTATTTAAATGATGCTGATTTGCAGCCTTTACAGTTAGTACTTCGTTCCATTTTGGTACAAAATACACCACAATCAGGAATGATTGCTGATATTCAAAGTACCGCAGAAATGGCAAAAATGGCAGAATTGTTAAAATATTCAACGATTGTAGTATCCAGTATTCCGCTTCTTGTGATGTATCCATTTTTCCAAAAATACTTTGACAAGGGTGTTATGGTAGGTTCCGTTAAAGGGTAAAAATAGTAGGAAGGAGAAAACGCAGATGAAAAAACGAATAAAGAAAATAATTTGTATATTACTGACTGCTATTAGTGGTATATCATTAGCTGGTTGTGGAGAATCGGCAGTAGGGCAGGCTGACATCAATCCAGAAACTCCGATAGAGGAAGTGACTTTCCCATTGGCTGAAACAAAAGAATTGTCATTTATTACGAATGCACCTGCCAGAACAGAGCAGGATCCAAATAAAAGAGCGATATTTATGAGATTGGAAGAACAGACGAATGTACATATCAATTGGACATGTTTTGTAGCTGATCAGTTTGGAGACAAGAAAAATCTGGCTTTAGCACAGTTTGGAGCATTACCTGACGGATTGTTTGTAGCAGGAATGAGTGATTATGATTTGCTTCGCTATGCAAAACAGGGAATTATTATTCCTTTAGAGAACTTGATTGATAAATATATGCCGAATTTACAAGCTGTTTTTGAAAAATATCCGGAATACAGGGTAATGTGTACCGCTCCGGATGGACATATATATTCTTTCCCATGGATTGAGCAGCTGGGAGCAGGAAAAGAAGCCATACAGGCAATTGGTGATATTCCATATATCAACAAGAAGTGGTTGGATTATCTGGGGCTAGAAATGCCAAAAACAACAGATGAATTAGAGAAGGTTTTGATCGCTTTTCGTGATCATGCAAAAGAACTACAACAAGAATTTGATATTACAGGTGACGTGATACCAATGTCCTTTATTATTAACAATGGAGATCAGGATCCGGCTATTTTGATTAATGGATTTGGCGAAGGATATGGAGACACAGGTGACCATTTTGCAGTAACAGATGAAGGAAAGGTAATTTATACTTCCGTACAGGAGGGATATAAAGAAGGAATTATCTGGCTGCATCATTTGGTAGAGGAAGATCTGGTGGATCCAGAGGCTTTTACGCAAGACTGGTCTACTTATGTGGCAAAAGGAAAGAATCACAGATATGGATTATGCTTTACCTGGGATATAGCGAATATTGATAATTATGAAGATTATGTAATGTTGCCGGCACTTGCTGGACCTGAAGGCCTTGTGAACATAACAAGACAGAATGGTAGTGAAACAAGTGGATATGACAGGGGACGTTGTGTTCTGACTTCAAATTGCAGAGATACAGCACTTGCAGCTGCATGGATTGATCAAATGTACAATCCTATTCAGTCTGCACAAAATAACTGGGGTACTTATGGTGAGGAAAATAGTGATAACATTTTTGAAATGAGTACAAATGCTCATGGAGAGCCAATGTTAAGACATATGGATCTTAGCGGCAAATCTCCGGTAGAAATTCGTGAGAACCAGTCAGTTAATGGGCCACTTGCTATTTTGAATGAGTACTACAACGTGTATGTAACAGAACCTGATGACGCAAAATGGCGTCTTGATAATATGCATGAAACTTATCTTTCTGATATGAACAGCAAATATGTATTCCCAAATGTTTTTATGAGTATGGAGGATACGAACAGAGTCTCACAGCTTGATACTGATATCAAAAAATATGCAGAACAAATGAAAGCAAGTTGGATTTTAAATGGTGGAATTGAAGAAGAATGGGAAAGCTATCTGCAAAAAATGGAGGACTATGGACTTTCAGAGTATCTGGAGATCAAACAGAAATATTTTGATGCATATATAGAGTCATTATCAGAGGAAAATTAGTATACAACGGGAGTGATAAACATGAGTGAAATGGTAAAAAAAGCAAGAAAATATGAAATGGAAGAAAGCATGAAAATAGCAAAGGAGAACAGACCAGTATATCATTTTTCAAATCCGGTCGGCTGGATGAATGATCCGAATGGTTTTTCTGACTATAAAGGGGAACATCACTTATTCTTTCAATATTATCCGTATGCAACACATTGGGATTCCATGCATTGGGGACATGCAAAAAGTGCGGATTTTATCAAGTGGGAATACCTTCCGGTAGCATTGGCACCAGATCAGGACTATGACAATTTTGGTGTATTTTCCGGTAGTGCCATTGAAGATGGAGAAAAGCAGATACTGATTTATACAGGTGTAGAAGAAAAAGTAATTGAAAATGGGAAAAAATGTATCCGCCAGAATCAATGCGTTGCAATAGGAAATGGTGTTGAATATGAAAAAATTAAAAATAATCCGGTTGTGACTGCGGATATGTTACCAGAAGGCAGTAGTCTGGAAGATTTTAGAGATCCGAAGATTTGGAAGGAAAATGGCAAATACTATATGGTTGCCGGAAGCCGCCATAGTGACGGAAGCGGTCAAATTGCGTTGTTCTGTGCAGAAAAACCGGAAAAATGGGAATTTGCAGGAATTTTAGATCGTAGTGAAAATAAGATAGGAAGGATGTGGGAATGTCCGGATTTTTATCCTTTAGATGGAAAACAGGTTCTTATGATTTCACCACAGGAAATGGAAGCAGAAGGATTGGAATTTCACAATGGTAACAATACAGCATTTTTGATTGGAAACTATGACAAAGAAATGCTGAAGTTTACGAGAGAAAAAGTACAGTGCGTAGATTATGGACTTGATTTCTATGCACCGCAGACTATGGAGACAGAGGATGGAAGAAGGATTTTGATTGGCTGGATGCAGTCATGGGATAATCCGATGTATCCGGATACTCAGCAATATTCTGGTATGATGACTGTTCCGAGAGAGTTATCAATGAAGGGAGGAAGAATTTGTCAGAAGCCAGTACGTGAGCTTGAAAATTATCGCAGCAATGTTATAAGTTACGATAATGTTTGTATTCACGAAGAGACAGAATTGAAAGGCATTAGTGGAAGAAGTATTGATCTGCAAATAGCTCTTAAAGGAAATGAATATGGAAAATTTAGAATAAAACTGGCTGCGGATGAAAAGCACTATTCAGAAATAATCTATGACAAGGATGAAAAAACACTTACATTTGACCGGACTCATTCTGGTTTCAAGAAGGATACAATAAGTACACGCAGTATGTATGTCTCAGATAAAAAAGATGTGATAAACCTGAGAATTTTAGTAGACAGATTTTCTGTGGAGATATTCGTAAATGATGGGGAACAGGTAATGACCTCACTGATTTATACACCGGTAGATGCTTCTGGAATTAGCTTTGCAAGTAATGGAAACACACATTTGGATGTAACCAAATATGATATTGAGGTAAAGTAATGGAAAAATATGATGTTGTAGCAATGGGCGAATTACTTATTGACTTTACACAAAATGGATATAGTGAACAGGGAAATCCGATTTTTGAAACTAATCCGGGAGGAGCCCCATGTAATGTGCTTGCCATGTTACAAAAGCTGGGAAGGAAAACGGCTTTTATTGGTATGAGCAGACAGGACATGGAAGAGATGCTTGTGTTTGCGAATGCAGCAGCATCAATTATTACAACCAGAAGAGGTGCTCTTCGAGTGATGCCAGAACAAGCAGAAAATGATTGACTTTTGAAAAAAATATTGATAAAATCCAATTAAAGAAAAGGGAGTAGCTAGCCATACGTGTTCGCTTATCCGTCAATACAGTTGTTGGAGACAATAACTCGGAAAGTGATTAAATAGCGAGACTTTTACTGTAATGTCTGCAGTAGAAGTCTCTTTTTTTATGCCTACCGCAGGCAAAAAAACAAGAAAGAGGTGGCGTGAAATGATGTTACATGTATTGTTACTAACAGTAGGATTTGTATTTTTGGTGAAAGGCGCAGACTGGTTCGTGGAAGGGGCTGCGGGAATTGCTAAAAAACTTGGGATTCCCCAATTGGTCATCGGACTAACGATCGTGGCTATGGGAACTAGTATGCCGGAAGCGGCAGTCAGTATCACATCAGCGTTAAGCGGCAGCGCGGGGATTTCCATTGGAAATGTGGTCGGGAGTAATATTTTAAATATCCTGATCATTCTTGGAATTACTGCAGTTCTTACTAATGTAAGGATACAGAAAACCACATTCCGCTATGAAATTCCGTTTATGATCGGTATTACCATAATCCTTATGGCATTTGGAATAACAGGAAATCAGATCACTTTCCTGGAGGGCATTTTGTTCTGGCTGTTGTTTCTTATATTTCTTGGATATTTGTTCGTGATCTCTAAAAAAGGATCAGTCCAGGATGAAGAAGAGATAAAAGAGCTTCCTCTATGGAAGGGAGTATTGGGTATCATAATTGGAGGAATTCTGGTGGTTAAAGGAAGCGATTTTGCAGTAGAGGGAGCAACCGAGATTGCAAGATATTTTGGAATGAGCGAACGGTTTATTGGTCTTACAATTGTTGCTTTCGGAACATCACTTCCAGAACTGGTGACTTCCGTTACTGCAGCCAGAAGAGGAAATGCGGATATTGCCATTGGTAATATTGTGGGAAGTAATATCTTTAATATTCTGTTTGTAATTGGAACAACTGCACTGATCTGTAATGTTCCGTTTGATCAGAAATTTGTGACAGATACAATCGTTGCGATATTCAGTGGTGTACTGCTGTGGGCAGGAACCATTCGTTATAAAGAACTTCGTAAAAATTGCGGAATCGTTATGCTATTGTGTTATGCCGGTTATTTTATTTATTTGTGCAAATAAAACATAGAATTTCCATTAGGAAATATAGAATTCAGAAATGGCGAGTTTACATAATAATTTTATGTAAACTCGCCTGCTTTGCTTTTATTATCATGATTACTGCATGATTCGGAATAAACCGATTACAACGCCAAGAACTTCAACGTGATCTACGATGATCGGATCTAAAGCGTCGTTTTCTGGCTGAAGGCGGTAATGCCCATTTTCTTTGTAGAAGCGCTTTACGGTTGCGCCATCATCGATCATAGCAACAACAATCTCCCCATTTCTTGCGTAATTCTGTTGTTTTACAATGATCTGATCACCATCAAAAATACCGGCTTTGATCATGCTTTCACCCTTTACACGAAGCATAAATGCCTGTTCATTAGGAAGCATCTCTACTGGAATCGGGAAATAATTCTCAATTCGTTCCTGCGCCAGAATCGGTTCACCGGCAGCAATGGTACCAACTAAAGGAACGTTCACCAGTTCACGTCTGGTTAAGTTAAAGCAGTCGTCAATGATCTCAATGGTACGAGGCTTTGTCGGATCGCGATGGATATAACCGTTCTTTTCCAGACTTTCCAGATGGGAATGTACGGAAGATGTGGACTTTAAGGAGACCGCTTCACATATTTCACGTACAGACGGCGGATATCCTTTCTTCAAAATACAGTCTTTGATATATTCTAATATTTCTTCCTGCTTAGGCGTAATCTTGCCCTGTGCCATATGATAACCTCCGTTTCACGAACATATATTCTTTCATTCTTATACTACCATAGGTTTTACAAAAATGCAAACCTTTGTTCGAGAAAATACGAAAAAAACATTGACAAACATATGTTCGCATCCTATAATAAGATTGTAAGCAAACACGTGTTCGACAAAGAAACGATAGAGGAATATTGTTCGTGAATGGGCATATATGCCGAGGAGGACAGAGTATGAAGAAAGTGATAATCCTGTTATTAGCGGTATTGTTGATTTTGGGTTCTGGAATGTGCGGTGATGCGTTAGGTAACGCCATGGCAGAGGGACCGGAGGAGACGGTACGTCTTACCTATTATAAGAGTGTTCGAATAAGAACCGGGGACACTCTTTGGGATCTTGCAGAGCAGTATGCGCCAGATACAGATTTGACAATCGCACAATATGTAGAAAAGCTCCGTCAGATGAATTCTTTAAAAGATGATACAATTCATGCTGGAAACTATCTGACGGTAATGTATCAGGAAGTAAAAAAGTGTTCGAATTAAGATCGGATCTGGATTGGATACTATCAGGATCAGATCAGGAACTGTGCCGATGATTGACAGAAACATTCGTTCTGTGTTATACTTGAGAAAGTTGATTTGACGAAGGCACAGAAGTGTTTTTTGACAGTAGAAGCTGTATTGCATATCACATAAATCGAATTTAAGGCAAATCTTATGATTTGATGTCAATATACAATCGATACGACAGATAAGATTGTGATCAGGAAGATCACCAGACACAGAGAGAACTCTGTTTGTTTTGGTGATCTTTTTCTTTTGGAGAGGAATTACTTATGAGTAAAGTTAGAAGAAATTAAAAGTTATTGGAATATTCAGGCGGTCGGAAGATCAGGTTTCCTGTTTCTGCCTGGAATGATAAATCAAAAAAGGAGAGTATCAGAATATGAAAAAACTGTACTTTGAATGTGCATCAGGAATCAGTGGTGATATGACAGTTGCATCGCTTCTGGATCTGGGAGCCGATGAAGCTGTATTAAGAAAAGCGTTGGCCAGCCTTCCGTTAAGCGGTTATGGGATTGAGATCTCCCGCGTAAGCAAATCTGGGCTTGATTGCTGTGATTTTAATGTCATTCTGGATGCTGAGCATGAAAACCATGATCATGATATGGAATACCTTCATGGTCACGATCATAGCCATGATGACCACAATCATCACCATGCTCATGATCACAGCCACGAACATAGCTACGAGGGAGACCATGAGCATCATCACGAGCACAGTCATGAAGAAGGCCATGAGCATTATCACGAACATAGCCACGAGGAGGATCATGAGCATTCTCACGTCCATGCTTGTGACGCTGATTCTGGAGATCATACACACGAACATCATCACCATGACCATGACCATCATGAACACCATCACGCGCATGAGCATCGTGGAATGCATGAAGTAATGGATATTCTCGCAGAAGCGGAGCTCTCCGATACTGCAAGAAAACTGGCTGTGAAGATTTTCACAATTCTAGGCGAGGCAGAGGCCAAAGCGCATGGTACAACTTTGGAAAATGTCCATTTCCATGAGGTTGGCGCTGTAGATTCCATCGTGGATATCGTCGGAGCGGCAGTTTGTCTGGATAATCTTGGAATCCAGGATGTTGTGATCCAGGAATTGGCAGAAGGACATGGAATGATCCGGTGTCAGCATGGACTCCTTCCAATCCCGGTTCCGGCAGTTGCCAATATCGTAGCGGCTCATGGATTAGATCTGCAGATCACGGAGACAGAAGGAGAGCTGGTAACACCAACCGGTGCAGCAATTGCAGCAGCAATCCGCACAGAGGAAAAGCTTCCAAAACACTTCAAAATCATAAAAACGGGTCTGGGTGCTGGAAAACGTGCGTATGATCGTCCGAGTATCCTGAGAGTGATGATTCTTGAAACAACAGAAGGTGAAAAAGCAGAGTCTGGAACAGACGCAGTAGCAGCCCCTGCTGAAAAAGAAGGAACTGTGAAATTAGAGACCAATATTGATGATTGTAGTGGGGAAGAGTTAGGATATGTGATGGATCAGTTGTTTGATGCCGGAGCCAAAGATGTTCATTATACACCTGTCTTTATGAAAAAGAACCGTCCAGCCTATCAGCTGAATGTGATCTGCAAAAAAGATGATGTAGAAAAGATGGAAGAGATTATATTCTACGAGACGACCACCATCGGAATCCGCCGTTTTGATTTAAAACGTTGTGAACTCCCTAGAGAAATGAAAGAAGTAGAGACCGAACTGGGAAAAGCAATGGTGAAAATCTGTTCCTATAAAGGAATGAAGAAAGCATATCCAGAATATGACTGTGTCAGACAGTTGGCAAAAGAGCATCATAAAACCTTTGATCAGACATTCCGTATTGTAAAAGCTGCCGCAGAGCAGTTACTATAGAATGATGGAAATCTTTGACAGGCCTGTGTATCTGCTGAACTGAACTGACTGCAATGGAACAAGAAGTTAGAAGACAAAAGATAAAAGAACACATAAAGGAGTTTTATTATGACTAGAGAAAATACGAAAAAGTTAACCTTATCCGCTATGTTTTTCGCCCTTGGAATTGTGCTCCCATTTTTGATCGGACAGATTCCAGCCATTGGCAAGATGCTTTCCCCGATGCACATTCCAGTATTGTTCTGTGGCCTGATCGTAGGATGGAAATATGGCCTGATCGTCGGCTTTTTGCTTCCATTAGTGCGTTCCGTTCTGTTTGGAATGCCTGCTCTGTTCCCAAGCGCAACAGGTATGGCATTTGAATTAGGAACTTATGGTTTCGTAATTGCTCTGGTATATAGTCGTTTTCCACGCAAGAATACAATGGCTGTATATATCAGTCTGATCACAGCAATGTTAGCAGGACGTATCGTATGGGGAATTGCGCAGGTCATTATGTTAGGAGTAACAGGTGGGGCTTTTACATTCCAGGCTTTTATTACCATAGCTTTTGTGAATTCTATTCCAGCAATTATTCTTCAGCTTATTTTAATTCCGGTAGTAATGGCTTCTCTGGATAAGGCCGGAATTGTTTGTTTTGCTTCATAACTTAGGATGTTTAGAAAAATGGAGTGTATGACCCACGATAAGGGTCATAACACTCCATTTTTCACAGTAAGTAATTTATTCCGTAAAAAATTTTGTACTTTATAGTTAGTGGTTAATAAATGGCTTAGATACAAGGATTATAGCATAAAGTATAAAAATTTCAAAATGTACTTTATTTCAGAATGTATTTTATTTCGAAACAGAATAAAGTACATTTTCAAATCGCTCCATTTTGGAAATTTCATAAATAGTGGGATAAAGTGGGTTACAAGAATTCCAAAAGCAGTTATCCGCAAAAAGGGTTAATGTCAGTGGAATGTATTTTGGATATGTTTGAGAGAAATTCGGATTTTATGTGTCACTCCACATGATAGACAGTAAACGCTCCATAGCAAGTACCTGTTTATACGCTTTATTTTCTGTAATAATAGTCTCACACAACACAGAGTCAAAAAAGTTGAGCACTTAACTTTTTTGACCGACTATGGAGGTCAGACTATGAGCAGTCAAACAAGTTTGGTAGCTGAGCAGGTTCGGCTACGGCAGTGGGCCGCACAGATACAGAATGCCAGAGCCGTCCCGCAGATATGAAAGTAGAAACCTGGTGCAGTGAACATGGCATTACCAAAGCGAATTATTACTATCGCTTACGCCGGGTTAAAAAAGATTTACCTTGCAGCAGGCTATACGGATCTGCGCCGGGGCATAGACGGTTTGGCAACGATGATCCGGTTTCGTTTTCAGCTTGATCCTTATGATAAAAATACGCTCTTTCTGTTTTGTGGCAAGAAAACAAACCGCATCAAGGGTCTTCTTTGGGAAGGCGATGGTTTCCTGCTTCTCTACAAGAGATTAGACAACGGTGCGTTCAGCTGGCCGCGCTCTGCGGAAGAAGCTCTGGAAATATCATCCGAACAGTATGCGATGTTCATGCAGGGCCTGGAGATTATACCGAAGCATCCAATCCGGCCAAACGACAATCCCAAGAGACTGATGTAATGTTTGTGCATGATAGAGAAAAATTTTTCCATGTTTTTCTGTCAAAAAAGCAATATTTTTATTTTACTGCATTTATCCACTGCATCCGGTTCTCAAAAATCAAGCAGCATGATTTTTCAGAGAAAAAGCATACCGGATTTGTGGATAGCAGTACAGAGCATCTGGAATTTCATGGAAGTATCCCAGGTGTTCTGTACTGTTATCCACCGTCATAATGACGAAAGGGAAACAGCCGCCAGGTGGCGGAAACTGTATAAATCTGGTACAATGAACTCATGAAGAAAAGGAGTTCCTGCCATGGCGGTCAAGTACACAGAAGAACAATGAAATAGCGTTGACAAGTCTATGCTGATCCAGATGTTTCTGAACCAGCAGGAGCAGTTGGAAAAGGTCAGTGCCGATCTGCATTCCCTTGATACTAAGATGCAGGCAATGATGGAGCAGCTGATCCTGGCTAATAAAAACCGTTTTGGACGTTCCTCTGAAAAAATGGAGGATACCCAGCAGATGCGTTTTATCGAAGTGGATGGAACCCTTGTGTTTTTTAATGAAGCAGAAGCTGTTTGCGATCTGGACGCTCCAGAACCGGAAACTCTGGAAGCAGCACCAGAAGGTAAGAAAAAATCAAAAGGCAAAAAGGCTCAGGATATGTCTGAACTTTCCACAAACCGGATTGACCACTACATGACCGAAGAAGAATTAACAGCTGAATTCGGTGAAAATGGCTGGAAACAGCTTCCAGATGCCATTGCACGCCGCTATCGTTTCATTCCGGCAAAAGTCGAGGTGGACGAGCATCATGTGGGTGTCTATGCAAGCAAAACGGATGGACACATGGTAAAGGCGGAACATCCAAAGAGCCTCCTCCATGGAAGCCCGGTCTCAGCGTCTCTTGCGGCAGCCATCATGAATGGAAAGTATGTAAATGCGGTTCCGCTTTACCGTCTGGAACAGGAGTTCATCCGATATGGCCTTGCTATCACCAGGCAGAACATGGCGAACTGGATGATCCGGTTAGGAGAAGAATACCTTTCGGTTCTGTATGACCATCTGCATACGCTTCTTTACGGCTACCATGTCATTCAGGCAGATGAGACACCGGTTCTTGTAAACCGTGACGGCCGCAGTGCTGGTTCCAAGAGTTACATGTGGGTATACCGTTCCGGCCACATGTATCCGGAAAAACAGATCATTCTTTACGAATACCAGAGGACCAGAAATGCGTCCCATCCACGAGAATTCCTGAAGGATTATTCCGGGATCTGCGTGACGGATGGCTATCAGGTTTATCACACGCTGGAAAAAGAACGTGAAGATCTGATCATTGCCGGCTGCTGGGTCCATGCCCGCAGACGCTTTGATGAAGCACTTGCCGTGATTCCAAAAGAAGGCCAGAAAGAATCCGCCTCGTTCCTGATTATAAAGCAGATCCAGGCAATCTACCGAGAGGAAGGGAAACTCAAAGAACTTTCATCAGAAGAAAGACTCGTTCAGCGTCGGGTGGTTGTAAAACCACTGGTAGATGCTTTGTTCGTGTACCTGAAACAACACGAAAGTGAAGTCGGTACAGAAAAACTGAGAGAAGCTTTCACGTATGCATTAAATCAGGAAAAATACCTTCGGGTTTTCCTGACCGATGGAGATGTTCCAATGGACAACAATGCATCAGAGCGTGCAATCCGTGGATTCTGTGTCGGCAAGAAAAACTGGCAGATGATCGATACCATCAATGGTGCAAAATCATCCGCTATCATTTACAGCATTGCAGAAACAGCAAAAGCGAACCATTTAAAGCCATATGAGTACTTTGAATATCTTCTGACAGAGATTCCGAAACACATGGGTGAAACAGACCGATCCTTTTTAGACGATCTGGTTCCATGGTCAGAAAAGCTGCCGGAGAGTATTCGAAAACCAAAGAAGAGCAATTAAGCCAAGCCGCAAAAGTGGCTTTTGACTGGTTCAGTACTCGATATGGAGCGTTTACGAACAAACTGAACTGGGGAAAACTGGAAAGAAAGAAAATGAACAGAATATAGTTTTATTACTATGTCAATTTAATGAGTAATCTAACTGCATACATTATCCTCCTTAAAATGATCTATTCACCACCACTGGGATGGCTACTATCATTATAAGGATTGGATTGCAGAGACTGGTAGAAATTCGGCTGTTCAGAAATGGAATGCGGCCGTTTAGCTTCGCAATATACAGGGATGGAAGAGAGTGGAAGTAGTGGAATTGTGAACGAAATTCGTCGTGGCGCAAAATTTTTGAAGAGTGCTGAGAACCATATAATCGCTTGTGACTTTTAAGAGGCAGGGGAGAGAATGCAAAATTAATTTGAATTTTTTACGAGTTATCAAAGATGTTTCATCAAAAAATGAGAAATGAAACATCTTTTTCTATTTTTTTATGGAATAATATATAAATGATATTGAAAAAGTGTCACGAAAATTATATAATAATCGTGACAAAATAAGGAGCGTGATTTTATGGCAAGCGGCATTTATACAGAAATAAAGAAGAGAATAGAGTTGGCTGAGTCGGGAACGGTTTTTTTGACATCTGATTTTACGGACATTGCGACAACAACAACTGTCAGAAAATGTCTAGCTCGGCAAGTTGAAGAGAAAAATATACGAAGGATTATGGACGGAGTGTATGAGAAGCCTGTATATAGTAAATTGCTTAAAGAGTATATTCCGGCAAATCCTGAGCTGGTAGCTTATGCTATTGCCAGAAGTTTTCATTGGACCATTGCTCCGTGCGGAGATGTAGCATTAAATAAGTTGGGACTATCTACACAGGTTCCGGTTGTTTGGTCCTATATCAGTGACGGTCCTTATAGAAAATTTTCGTGGGATAATGTTACATTGTCTTTTAAGCACCGTGCAAATAGAGAGATTTCATTTATGTCTGAGACGACCACTTTGGTTGTTGAGGCATTAAAGACATTGGGAAAAGAGCGGATTGATGAGAGTATTATCTTGAGCTTAAAAAATAGATTACCTGAGGCGGAAAAGAAAAAGATGTTAGAGGAAGCAACAGGTGTAAGTGAATGGATATATGCAGTGATCAGAAAGGTGTGTGCTGAATAGTGAGAAGTTGCTAAATTACAGATAAAGGATAGAACAGAATTGTTTCAGGCTACTGCAATTTCTATGGGAATGCAACCTAATGTAATCGAGAAAGACTTTTGGGTATGTTTTATGTTGGATCATTTATTCCATGATTGCAGGTACAAAAATGCTTTCGTATTTAAAGGTGGAACAAGCCTTTCTAAATCATACCATGTTATTGAGCGGTTTTCCGAGGATATAGATTTGATTTTGGACTGGAGAAAAATAATTAATGACGAGGTGAATCCTTGGGAAGAAAGATCGAAAACCAAGCAGGATATATTTAATAAGCAAATTAATTCGGAAGCAGCAAAATTCTATAAAGAGGAATTGATACCCCAGTTGAATATAGAAATGAAAGAAAAACTGGGTGATGGAGAATGGATTTCAGTTGATACAGAAGATGAGATGGTGGTTAATTTTTATTATCCGCAGATATTTGAGGCTGAGTATTTACGATCTTGTGTAAGATTGGAAATAGGACCATTGGCAGAATGGATGCCATCTCATGAGACAAGCGTAACTCCATTTGCAGCCGAAAAATATCCGGATATTTTTTCGCAAAAAGAAACTTCGGTTTTGACCATTGATGTTGAGAGAACTTTCTGGGAAAAACTCACCATATTACATAAAATTGCAAATTTCCCGTAGGGAAAGCCGTTGCCTGCCAGATATGCAAGACATCTATATGATGTGTATAATATGGGCAATTCATGGGTAAAGGAAAGAGCATTTAAACGAAAAGAGTTGTTAGAAAAAGATGTGGCATTTAAGCAGAAATTCTATTATGCCAAAGGTGCACATTATGAAACTGCAACCTTAGAAAACATTATGCTTGTACCGGGAGAGCGGATACATAAAGAATTAGAAGATGATTATCAGGCTATGCGGAATATGATATATGGAAATATACCGGAATTTGAAGAGATTCTTGAGTTCCTTGAAAAGTTGCAGGAAGAAATACATGGGTTGTAGTAACTTGATAGCTGAGGGACATGATGCAACAGGAGGAGAAAGCTGTGTTTATATTTAAAAAATGTTCTTATGAAGAGTTGCAGGCAATACAACACAGAGAAGATTTGTTACTAAGCGGTTGGACACTGCTTGAAAAGGAATATATGGATGTAACTGAAAAAGTATATGGTGAAGATGGAACAATGGTGGCTCTGATCAATTATTACTTTTTAAATGAGAACAAAGATAGAATGATGATTGCATTGTTCGAGGTGATATACAAAGACGTAATACAAAATAGTAATAATTCAGTACTTTTGACAACTCATTCTACACATATAACTGCAATAGCTCCGATTAATTCCATAGTTCATTTGCATAATGATGGCACGAAGGGAACGGAAATTCATGCTACAGCAGCAATGCCGATGGATGAGGGAGAGTTTTTGGATGTAGAAAGATATTTGGATGTGAAGAGGGGAGAAATATATTTGGGTAAAGCGGTACTATTGGTAGAAGGTATTGCGGAAGAGTACTTGGTTCCTAGATTTGCTGAATTGCTAGGTAAGCCTCTTGATGAGAAAGGTATTATTGTATGTAACATCAATTGTACTAATTTTACACCATATGTAAAACTGTTACATAGTTTAGCTATCCCTTATGCAGTTATACAGATGGAGATTTTTATGTTATAAATGATAAGGAAGGAGTATTACAAAATGGCAAATGAATTTGCAGGATATTTAAAAGCTACGATGAAAAAATATAAAATCACAGGTCAGCAAATAGCAGATATGGTAGGTGTGGCACAGAAAACAATCAGCCGGTATGCCAGAGGGGAGAGTACAGCAGACATTGGCAGACAGGAAGAAATTAAAAAGGCATTGGAGCTGTTGATCAAAGATAAGAAAGAAGCGGAGGAGCGGAAAAAAAGGAGGGAATTGATCAAAGCGTTGGGAGGCACTCCGGGGGGGGTACAGGGTACAATTGATATAAATAAAAAACTCGGATGGGGGGATGATTGGGATGATGAGTGGTATGAACGACAGGAAATAGAACAAGAAGAACGGGAACGAGAGCGAGATATAGATGAAGCTTGTGCGGTTTTTGCATTGTTGGAGGAGGATAAACAGGCGTTCATATTAAAACACTTGGAAGCGTACTGTAACATTATAAATTCTGAACATGAAGTTGTGCGGCGATTTTATCTCGTTCCAAGAAATAAGCAAAAAATAATTCTGCAAACATTGGAGAATAATGTTTCTTTAAACAATCGCGATATTGTAAAAAATGTGCGATTGTTTGAATGTACAGAAATGATGTATGAAATGAGGGAAAAATGGAAAACCTGTGAGTTTACTCCAGCGGATGCGAATATGAATTATAAAAAGACAGAATTGGTAAAAAAATTTGGAGAAGCTTTGAAAGAACCGGGAACTTCTCCGGCACGTTTAAGGGATAATCTCTATGAATACATTGCGTATGAAGAAGCGGACTGGTATCTGATCTTGTTGGTGAGGATGATGAGTATAGGTGATAAACCCAGTGGATTATATATAAAAAGAATGACGAGCAAAGGTGAAAAACCCAGTAGAATGTATCCGGAAGAAGAATGCATTATGAATAAAACATTAATGCTTCTCGATTACTTAGATTGGGGCTGGGGGAAGAATTTTATATGGAAGCAAACAGACGTGTACATTGAAAAAGCGTTGAGGTGGTTGGATATAAAATTAAGGGACCAAACTGGTTGCATAAATTTTAAAATCAAAGAACGGATGAAGACAGATTCTTATGGGTGGGGAAAATATAAAACGTATTATTGTATTAGTGTAGAAAATTACCCTGGTCGGTCAGAGCCTTGCGATAAGAATTTAGTTGTGGCTGTAAATGAAAAACGTGAATTTGATGATAAGGAGAGCTTTATATGTGAAGAGTAGAAGTGATTATCACATATGACATTTAGACACTGACTAAAACTAAAAAAACAAAAAACTTGACAAAACAACTCAAACCGTGTTATGATTTAGACACAAAATTTTTAATGTGATTAACCTTTTTGCAGACCAAATGGAAAAAATAAAATGGAGGGGAAGTAAGAAAACACAGAAGAAAAAACATAGACGAAATCCTACATTTGAAAAGAACGCTAGGTCAATAGTTGGGGTGGGATTCGTCAGAATCCCGCTCTATTACGATATGAAAAATGAAAGTGGGGGATATTTGAGTGGAAGTCAGAAAATTAGCATCTATTCAATACATCAATGGCGTCACCTCTATTGAAGGCGCTGACCGGATTGAATGTGTCCATGTTCTTGGATGGCAGTGTGTAGCTAATAAGGGTGAGTTTAAGCCAGGGGATAAATGCATTTATATGGAAGTGGATTCGTTCCTTCCAGTGTGCGAACAATTTGAGTTCTTAAGAGATGGCTGTTATAAGAAAGATGAAGCTCTTGGGGAAGGATTTCGGCTGAGAACAAGGAAATTCAGGGGACAGATATCCCAGGGTATGGTCCAGCCATTATCAATTCTGCCGGAAGGGGATTACCAGATCGGTGATGATGTAACGGAGATCCTGGGTATCAGAAAATGGGAAGTAGGTGAAACTGTGATCACCAACGGTACTGTGGCAGGCAGATTCCCAGGGGATATTCCAAAGACCAATGAGTTAAGAGTTCAGTCTTATCCGGAGCTGATCGAAGCATTCAAGAAGGTAAAAGGCTATTATATCAGTACAAAAATGGATGGAACTAGTGTAACCATGTACTGGCGGGACGGACATTTTGGTGTATGCGGCAGAAATTATGAATATGTGGATAATGACAAGTGCGCCATGTGGACTTATGCACACAAACACCAGATCCCCGAAAAAATGGCAGAGCATCATATGGGAGATATTGCGATCCAGGGCGAGTTCTGTGGCGCTGGTATCCAGAGAAACCGGCTGCGTCTTACCAGTCCAGAGTGGTACATATTTACCATGATCGATCTGAAGACCCATGAGAGACTTCCTCTTGCTAAAATGCAGGAATTATGCGGGCTGCTTGAGTTGAACATGGTTCCGGTGGAAGAGATGAAGAATCAATTTAAATATAACAGCGTGGAAGAACTTCTAGAGCGGGCCAAAGGAAAATATCCTACTGGCATTACCAAAGAAGGCATCGTGATCAGGCCACTGGTGCCGGTTTATTCAGAGATCATTGATGGCCCGCTGTCTATGAAAGTAATTAACAACGATTATTTGTTAAAGGAATGAGCCGTGAAAAATCATGCACAAATGATAAAGGAAATAGCATACAAGGAAGATGGAGTATTTGTGTGGTTGTAAATCCCGGAGGTTAGGACGAAAAAATGGGAGCTAGTTACTTAACCGTAAACTTCCGGGACTTGGCAATGATTGGGTAGATATTACAACGCAAAATCTTATTCAGGATATGGCTCAGGCAGTTGAAGATGATGTAAATATGAACTTATCTAACTGTCTTAACTATTGGATCAATACAGACAAAGACATCTATTATGTGTCTATCGTCTATAATGGAGCTACAGGAGATCAAACAAGCTTTAGCACGCAGTTATATAACATGCTGGTGAGCAAATTTGGTCAGATTGGTATCTCTATGAGTGAGGAGATTGGTTATAAATCTTCTTGCTATCCAGCTGACACAAAGCGTTTCGGGAACAACAGATATTATGTGTTTCAAGAAATCAACGCAACATATGATGTCTTCAAAGACTTGTTAACAGAAGAGAATCCTGGTATTGAGGTACACAAAGCTATCGTACAGGAAGTTGGAATGGTTCTTAGATGTACAAGAAAGATTTGTTACTCTAGAGAAGCAGGTGGTAAGAAAGCGTATTGTTATACGACAGAGCTTGAGAAGCATTATATTACAGATTGGGTTAAATCTGGTTACTGTCATATCATAAAGATGAATAACAACATTCTTACAGCATCAAAAATTAGAGATGCTATCGACGATACTATTTTAAATGACAATTACTTCGAGGATTATGCACCGGTATTCTTAGTTGCATTTGAGAATACAAAAGAGGCTGATAGGTCTAGTATGCTTGATGCATCATTCCTTTATATGAGTACAAGGTCAAAAGAAGAGTTATATAAGTATTTGTTGAATACATCTTTATTAACGGCAGCGTGTCATACAAAGACTGGAACCTATTTATTAGGATCAGAAGTATTTGGTAAAATCTATATATGCATGTTTAAGCGTAATAATATAAATAAGGAGGACTAACAATAATGATGAGAGTTTGGGATTTGGGTAGATGTACTGTTGAGGATTTAGTCAACAGAATTGAAGAATGTATTCCGGGGTCCTGTTTGTTTGATGAAGAAAGATTTATTGCAGCGTGTAATGAAGGTGGTACATTGAACAAGATTATTAAACCTGTCATTGATCTATACGAGTATTATGGCGATCATTTTGAATGCACGTCAGAGGAGTTATATGCATTTTACGATCACTATATGAGTTAGTTACTATTAAACGGACTAAGGAGTAAGAGATGAATATAATTTTTAGGTACTTTACGCTGCAAGATGATCTTAACACAAAAGCTCGTATAGTTTGGTTTGCAGAATCATTTGCTGCAAGAGATTTCAGTGGTATTGAAAAGGTTGCATATCTTTACATTGAATTTTGTGCGAAACTTAATATTATTGCCAAACGTGAATATTTAAATGCATTCTTGAGGACTGACTGTAAAAGGTTAATCCTCGAGAATAATATTAAGTTAGATAACATGAATCAGTATGATTACACTGATCCGGCGGCGCTTGAAGAAGCAACTAGGGTTATTAGTGCAGCGATGATTCAATTCTATGATTCAGCAGTTCAGCAGGATGTAGACACTATGGAGTTTAAAGTTGCTATGAATACATGGATGCAGAATCAGAAGTCAAAGCTATTAAGACAAACAATGACTGTAAATTTCCCTAGATCTACACAAGTTGAGTCAGTTGATGATGTCGTTGCTGACCTGCTGACTGATTTAGACAACATTATAACGAATTATAGTGCAGATAAACTTTATAAGCTCGATTTCCTTACAAATAATATGTTCTTCTAATAGAAAGTCTGGCGGAATGGAGTTTATTTCTCAGACTCATATTCCATGTATTGATGGTGATGTTGGTGGCATCTTTGATGCCGCTGGGTGGTTTTATGTATGATAAAGGAGGAATATATGGCAAGAGAAGATAACATAAGGGTATTTGAAGATACACAGGCATTGTGCCGCACGAATAAGAAGATTGCAGAGAGTCTAAAAACATCTTTAGCGTCCCAGGAACTGATTCTGGAAAAGGATGTGCTGCCAGAGCCTGACAGGAATAGATATGAGAAAAAAACTCATATTGTGGTTTCTAAAAAAAGGACTTTGGAGGCGGCACGGGGATATGCGGATCAGAAAGTGGCTGTCCATAATTTTGCGTCAGCTACTAATCCAGGTGGTGGCGTTACCACGGGATCCAGTGCGCAGGAAGAGTGCCTCTGCCGATGTTCATATCTGTATTTCTGTCTGAAAACGCCAGATATGCAGGAGCGGTTTTATAACGCGCACCGCAGAGTGCAGGATCCCCTGCATAATGATGATATTATTTATACGCCGGATGTACTGGTATTTAAGACAGATACTGCCATGCCGCGGCGTATGGACGAAAGTGACTGGTATCCTGTAGATGTCATTACCTGCGCAGCGCCAAACCTGCGGGTAAATCCGAGCAACCGCTATAATTCCGGTGATGGAAATCGTGCTGTTTCTATAAAAAACAAGGAACTGCTTGCAATCCACGAAAAGCGTTTGCGCCGGATGCTGGATGTAGCGTTGATAAAAGGCGCACAAACAGTGATCCTTGGAGCGTTTGGATGCGGAGCTTTTGAAAATAACCCGGAGGTCGTAGCGCTGGCAGCGAAAAATGTGTTGGTAGACTATCTGTACGCTTTCCAGAATATAGAATTTGCCGTGTATTGCACGCCGCGGGATGAAGGCAATTACCGGGTATTTGAGCGGGTTCTGCGGGCATATTGCAGGTAAAACATGATCAATCATTACATACCCCGTCTGCTTTTAAAACATTTTTCCGTTCAGGACAAAGTAAATGTGTGTGATGTGGAGGCATTGAAATTTTCTACCAGAAAATTGAAAAATACCTTTGCGCAGGAGAATCTATTTGATGAAAAGATGGAACGGCTGTTTGCCACAAAGCTGGAAGGCCCATTTGGTGATCTGCTGAACCATAAACTGCTTCAGGGTGATACAATTTATCTGGAAAGAAAAGAAAATCTGCTGGTACAAAAGTTTATTCTGGTCAATATGTTGCGTTCACCGTTTATAAACGGAAGTATGGAAGAAGCGATCAAGCGGACAAAGCTGCAGGATCATCCGTCTGTACAGGGGATGGAATTTTTAAAACGTTATTTTCTGGGGACAGAGAAATTTTTAAAGCAGATGGAACCCACAAAAGAGCGGTATATTGAGAACCTGAGAAAAGTAATGGAGATCGGATCGCTTGAAGCTATTTCAGGAACTGTTCCGGAAATGCTTTCTGAACTATATCCGGGATTCCCCACGGGAAAAGAGATATCAGTTCCAATGTGGGTGTCAGCACGCAATGTACTGGCAGGAGCAATTGCTTTCTGGGATTGTACAGAGTCCGGTCAGGAGTTTATTTTGCCGAAAATGCAGGGAATACAGGCAGATGATCCTATGGGGATCTGTTATAAGTCTTTTGTGATCAGAAGGTTGAGAAAGAAAGCGGAAAGAGACAGAGCAGGGGGAAATCTGTTGTGTGAACTGCGCTGGCTGGAGCATGCAAGCATGGAATTTCCTGCTAATTACCAGATCTATCCTATTTCACCAACCAGAGCCATGGTCTGTATTTCGCCGTATTTCAGGGCATGTTTTTCAATCAGGAATCCGGCATATGGGGGCGGCGGAAGAACAATGCTCCTTTCTGAAAAGCAGTTTCGTCAACATGTGTGTCCGCCTCTTCGTATGAGCCTGTTTGAACCCTGTTTCAGTTACTGGAATCAGGCGTATAGTTATCAGGTACGCAGATTGACAGCAGAAGAAACCTGTTTTTTAAATTCTATTTTTCTGGATATGGAGCCGGAAGAATTTGTATTTCGGGATTTTAACAGGATCCGGGATTCATTCTGGTATTACGATCATAAAATGGTATTTCAAAATCAAAAAAGACACGACTATCGTACATATGAGTGATCACATATGGATGTCGTGTCTTTTTTTTACCGGGAAGCAGCTGTGAAAAGATCAGCCAGATCTACATCCAGTGCCGCAGCAATTTTACTGAGTGTGGCAAGTGAAATATTCTTGCATTGCCCATTTCGGTATCGGTTGATCTGACGGGGGGATTTTTCAATTGCTTCAGCCAGTTTTTCAACGCTGATCCTTTTCTGCCGGCAGAGCCGGCATAGATTATCAGCAAAAATGAATTGATCCATGTATTCACCTCCTTCACCGAGTTTCCAGGGATCCAGAGACCGAAGGGATCAACAAGGATATTATAACAAATACGACATCAGGTGTCATTCCTAAGATGTTAAAAACTTTTATAATAAAAACAGAAAAAGTTACCCATAAGGAGAGAAAAAATGACAGATATGGAAATAATAATCGCGGATCTGATCCTGGCGTGTCAGCAGCAAAATGTGTACCGGTATGGAAAATACCAGATGCTTCATGGCCTTAAGTATCAGAAAGATATGGCAGAAGAGGCACAGGAAAAAATCCGGAGGCATTGTCCCGCTAATTGTTGCCGGGCGGCATTTGAACTGAAAACATATTACATGGAAAATAGACTTTTATCCAATACGATCGTATTAAAGATGCGCCCAGGATCATCCGAAGATAAGGTTATTCTTCCCATTGCGATCCACAGTGAGCTGGATGGAACAGATCATATATATTCTCACCATGCGATCGAAGTTTTTCAGGAACACGGGCGCTATAAAGTGCTTGATGTGCTGCATAATAATAAAATGGTCTGGCTGGAAACATATCTGGATGAGGTCTGCAGGACCAATGGATGCCAGAGGAAACAGCTTCGTTATGATAAAGGGTATCTGGTCTCTGCCAACACCTGTGCGGAAAATATGCAGGGACTTATGGATCTGATGACGTATCTGGATAAGGAATATAAGCTTGGACTCCCCAGGATGAATTTTATCAATACGGGCAATAGCGAGGAGGAGATCTGGCTTTCGGATGATATAGCAATGGATTTTAAAGGACTTGGAAAGGAATTCGGGGCAGATGCACAGACAGTGATAAATACATATCACAGAATCTATGATATGATTGGCTGCACACAGATGGAACTTCTGAAAATGATGTGTTATGTGAGGATCATAGGTGACAGGATCCTTTGCAGATGCCTGGAGAAAAAAATGTTTGATATATCAGCCATGTGTCAGATGATAAATGATTGTTTTCAGGAAATGAAAAGAGAAGGCCATGACCCATTTTTTAACAGGTGGAAAATGTGAGAATATAAGGGAGAGTGGAAAAACGCATGGGAATTTACACAAAAATCATACAGGACAGTATTACGGGTATTTACCGCACAAACGCGGCGAATAAGATCTTACAGTTTATCAAGCGGATCCGCAATGAATCTGACATGGATCAGGCCAGGCGCTTTTTGATCGAACTGATGCAGAATGCCAGGGATCTGGCTTATAAAACACCGGAGGGGATCACAGAACCGGTGTCAGTGCGCATCCGCATGTCAGATACGGAACTGGAATTTTCTCATAACGGAAAGGTATTCAGTGTAAAGGATATCCTTTCTATTATCTATCAGGTTTCTTCTAAAAAGCCGGGAGAAGGCATCGGGCAGTTTGGGACAGGTTTTATGTCTACGTATCAGCTTAGTGAAAAAGTAGAATTAACATCGTACTTGAAAAACGGGGAAAATCCATATCTGCCCTTTACTATTTGTCTGGACCGGAGCGGCTGTGGCAAGGAAGAGATCCTGGAGGCAATCGAGGAGGCCATGGATCAGCTTGTTAAGGCAGATGAATCTGCAGAAGGAGTTCCCGAAGATAACTTTGACAGGTCTGCTTATAATACCCGTTTTCTCTATCATCTGAATCAGGAAAAAAGCCGGGAGATCGCAAGGACCGGCATGGAAGACTTAGATCATACCATCCTGTATATTTTATTGTTTTCTCCCCAGATCAGCACCGTAGAGCTGATCTATGACACCTGCTTTCGCAAAGAACGGATCATTTATACCAACGGTGAACCGGAAAGCCGGGAAAATGGATTATGCACAATGGAATTTAGTCAGGGAGAAGCAATACGGCATCTGGTGTATCAATATGTACAGGATGGGGCAGAGCGGATCACAGTAGCCAGTGAATACAAAGATGGACAGATCCTTCCTATAAAAGCACAGATGCCGCGGCTTTATATTGATTTCCCTCTTGTTGGATCAGAGCAGTTTCCATTTCCAACAGTAGTAAACTGCCGGATGCTTTGCCCAAATGAGCCCAGAAGCAGCATCAGCCTGGTTGACAATCAAAGCTCCCAGGATGCGCTGTGCAACAAAAAGATCATGAAACAGGCAGTGGCTTTGTATGGTCAGTTTCTCCATAATCTGGTGGAACAGGGCTTTGGAGGGCTGCAGAATGTGATCGCTGTGCCTGTTTATCAGGAAAATAAAGAATGGTCTGCCCAGTGGGTGCGAGCAAGACTTTATAATGGCTGTTTTAAACAGATTAAAAAAGAACCCATTTTTCAGACAAGAGTGGGAATGACCTGTTTTGAGTCAAAAGAACTGTGCCTGATCCGGGAGCGGGATGAACAGCAGCGCAAGGTGGTACAGGAACTGGCAGATCCCTTTGGGGATCTCTTGGTGCCAGTGGATGATACAGACTGGGATCTGGCATTTACAGGGTATGAGATCGGACAGGAAAAGTGGATCAGTCTGGAATTGCTTTTGCAGAATGCGGAATATAACGCAAAATACTGTCTGGATACAGGGCGGCAAGATGTACTTTCATGGGTGGGAAGATTGTATTGTGCTTCTATGGGGCAGCCAAAACTGGCAAATGAGATCATGGCGGGAAAACACCGGATCTTTATTGACCAGAGGTATGGACGTTCTGGTAAATTTACTCTGAAACGTTTTGGGGAGATCAGGAAAGATCCGGGGATCCCGGAATGTCTGAAGGACGCTTCTGAATTTGTAGATGTGCTTTTGCCTGCAGAGGAGCGGCTTCTGATCCGTTCTTGTCTTTTACATCCAAAGTTTCCGGTTTTTGAAAAAGACCAGCCGGGAGAGTATGAAACAGCATTGCTGTCGGGTTATTTTTCCAGTCATGGAGAGATTTATAATGTTTTGGCCCTGGATACGGAGACATTTCATAAGTACCACAGCAGTTACTGGAAGATCATGGTTTCCTGCGGACCAGATGAGAACATGAAAAAGATCGCGGAAATTTTCTGGAAAACAGATCTTTCCAGTCTGGCGGAACCATTGGATGATCCCCATTATCCGCGTACTATGTGGGCGGGAACGTACCGTGCTGTACTTTGGAGCATAAGTGACTGGATCAGCAGATGTCATACATTAAAGGACTTTTGCAGGGAGGCTGAACAGGATGTGTCTGGTGCGATTGAATGGTTAAATGGCTTTTACCAGGCTGCTGCGGATCATTTGCCGCTGCATAAAGTAAAGGAACGTAAGCTGGTCCTGGATCAGACAGGTGTTTTTCGTCCGGCAGCGGATATTAATGAAGACCATATGGATGTAGATCTGCGGGAGATCGCAAGCGTGCTGTATAGAAAATTTGAAAAGATGGAACTGAAAACGCAGCTGGCAGACCGCCGTATCTGCCTGTTACGCTGGGAAATATATCCCTGGGACAACAGAAATGCTGCAAATATCATTAATATGGTAGTTCAGCAGCTTTTGGCGGAACAGAGCCTTTCTCTGGCAAGAGAAGAATACCAGGATGCCTGTAGCCGTCTTATGGGCTGGATCAGTAATCATGAGGAAGAGGCATTATCTTTGTTTCCGGCATTTTCCAAAGAGGAAGACCGCATGAAACTTCTGACGCCGAAAGCAGCTGTCCAGTTGAACCACAAAGTAAAAGTGATCCAGGAATTACTGGAAGAAACGGGAGTTGAATCGGTAGAGAAACTGAAAGAGATGATCCGGCATTCAGAGGAAAGGGGGGCAGAACAGGAATTTTTCGATGATCCTGAAAATGATGTAGACTTCTGGGGGGATGAATATCTGAATGGTCTTTCCCATGCAGAACGGGATGAAAAGATCCGAAAGATCGGATTGGCGGGAGAACTGTATTTTAATCAGGAACTGATCTGTGAATGGAAAAATCAGGGGTATCATGTGACCTATGAGGATGATAAACTTTGCCGCCTGGAAAATGAAGACGGGCATAAAACGGAAGTTTACCGGCCGGACAGTGAAGACTACCATCAGGCTGGCTGGGATATCCGGGTGCGCAGAAGTTCTGATACGGGAATGGACAATGGGGATGAAACATGTTTGGATGAACTTTATGAGGTGAAAACCAGCACCATACACAGCCGTTACCGGCGTTATCTGCGTATCTCTAATGAACAGATGGCAAATGCGGCTGTCTGGGGCAGTCATTATCATCTTGTGAAAGTCATCTGTGATCCGGAAAGTCTGCAGGTAGTGGAATGCCGTCGGTATGATGATCTGATGTATCATTTGGGAAAACGGACATTAGAAAATGTGAGAAAAGGATATATGCTGAAGGAAAAATGAACTACCTAAGGCAATAGTTTTATTGTTCCTACCCGTAACCCTATTAGTCACAATAAAGTCACAAATAAAACAAGAAACCTAGGAAATACAAGGTTTTTTATTAATACAAACCTTAAAAAATATGTAACTATTTCATCTTTTGTCAATCAGACCACCTTCTTCCGTTAAAATTTGATACTTCTCTTTTAACGGAAAATGGGGTAAAAAGCGAATCGTAAGATTTTGGCATACTGTCAAAATGACGGTGGATAACCAAAAAAATCAGAGATTAAATGCTGATAACACCCGGATAAAATCCACAAAAATGCTGTTATCTGGATAAAACTAAGGAGTTATGTTTCAGTAATCCACAAACCCGAAGCACTTGGCAGCCAAACTGAAAAATTATCCACACTTTGCACTAAAACGATGACGAAAGAGAAATTTTATTTTCTCTGTTTTGCCGAAAAATTAAGATGTACTTAATGGGGTACTGAATAGTTACAAAAATATTAAGATAAATCCCTTATATCTGTAAGGTTGCCTTTGTATACTCATTTCAGATAGCAAAGTAAGGTACTTAGTGTCTGCTGATTAAGCCGCAAACACTTGATTGTTAGGGCAGGGCCCTGTTCTCCATTGAGGAGTTTTTCGTTGATCCGAAAAACGGAACTTTGGAGAACAAATAAACCACCTGCTCTGCGGGTGGTTAGAATCGCTTTAGCGTTGTGCAAAAAACCTCCAATGATATAATAAAAAAGGTTCGCCAACCATTTTATTAATCAAAGGAGGTAGTCCAAATGGACAATAATAGTTTATCACATACAACATGGAATTGTAAGTACCACATAGTTTTTGCACCCAAATATAGAAGAAAAATTATATATGGAGAATTGAGACAGGACATAGCTAATATTTTAAGCATGCTATGTAAGCGAAAAGAGGTCCATATAGTAGAGGCAGAAATATGCCCAGATCATGTCCATATGTTAGTTGAAATTCCACCAAAGATGAGTGTGTCAGAGTTTGTAGGATATTTAAAAGGAAAAAGCACACTTATGATATTTGAAAGGCATGCGAATCTCAAATATAAATATGGAAATAGACATTTTTGGTGTAGAGGATATTATGTTGATACAGTAGGAAAAAATGCAAAAAAGATTGAAGAGTATATTCGAAATCAGTTGAAGGAAGATTTGGAATATGATCAGATGTCTATGAAAGAGTATATTGACCCGTTTACGGGTGAGCCGGTAATTAAAA
>ERZ773156.687-NODE-687-length-31329-cov-4.98577_pt1 | contig 31329 bp, 27 predicted proteins | sample MGYA00511895_ERZ773156 | MGnify/ENA primary metagenome ERZ773156 (study PRJEB29015, sample SAMEA2737850) | human gut metagenome | biome: human gut; feature: human-associated habitat; material: faeces | place: China | collected 2012 ... | reverse complement strand
GCTGTTATTCCTTTTCCTAATGAAGAAACAACTCCACCTGTTACAAATACATACTTAGTATTTTTGCTCATATCTCTTCCTCCTAATGTAAATTTATTCTTGACATCGTTCTTTATTTCATTTATAATGATAATTACCTCATTTAGAATGGGTTTTTTATTGCTTGTTTTAATAACATAGTAGATATTCTATCAAAAGTTAATGTAGAAGTCTAGTACTTTTTTGTGTTTTTTAAATTTTTTATTTATAGAACGTTTACTATTTATATTTTGCTCATATTTAATAAAATTAATTATTAATATTTGGATTTATAAGTTGGAATTAGTTTCAACTTTTTTTATTTTAAAAATAAATAATTTATAAAAATAAGGCTGTACCAAAAGGTATAGCCTTATTTATCTATTTATATACTAATCTTCTACTTTTATTTTCATATCAAGATTTGTTTTTATAGGTTCTTGTCCACCAGCTATTAGATGATATTTTATAGAGATATTTCCTCCCTTTTCATCAACATCTAAATCTAACTCTTTTGTTGATGTCTTAAGTTCTAACATTCCATAAGGAGTATTATAAAGAGCTACTTGTGTATTATTTTTTTGAAATTCCATTTTTGTGCTAGTTGTTCCTTCTCTATGTAATACAACTTTATTTCCCTTTATTTTTAGAGTTGTTTTTGTTCCTTCCATTCCTGATATCTCAGTTTCATCATAAGTAGCTATAAATTCATCTCCATTAATAGAAAATTCTCCAACAGTTACAACTTCTATTTTTTCTTTTTCTCCAATATCTTGAGTACTACATATTGATATTATAGCTTTTTTAATCATAATAATATCCTTTCTAAATCAATTATTGATTTATCATATATTTTTTAAGTTCTTCATCTTTAAATGGAGTTATTGTTATTGTATTGATCTCTCCATTTTTCTCATAATTTATTTCAACAGCGTCGCTATCTTTTTCTTTGCAATATCTTCCGCATATTCTAGCAGCAATTTCTAAATCTTCTTTATTAAATTCTCCTCTTAATATAACAGGAGCCCCAGTAGAATTTTTAGATGTTACTAAAATATCATCTTCTCTTTTAAATTTAACTATTTCTTTCCACTCTTCACCATTTCTAGCTACTATAACTTTATTTTTAGGTGATATTCTCATATGTCTACCATACTTAAGAACTTCAATTTCATCTTTATCTACTGTTTCTTGATTATCAAGTAAATCACTTAATCTTATTGCATATCCAGGCTCTGTTAATTTACATCCCCCTGCTGGTGATGGATAATCAACTATATTCCACTTTTCAGCAAGCTCCATTTGAGTCTTTCTACTTCTACCTGATATTTTTAACAATTTTTCTCTATCTACTAAGCCATTTAACTCCATCTCTGTAGGCTCTAAGTTTAAAGCACATAATGGTCTTAAGATTTTTTCACTAAATCCTGATTCTTTTTTAACAGTATTTAATGCTTGTCTATTTTGAGACATTGGTCTTTGATTTAAAACTTCACCAGTTATTATAAAGTCAGCGTCAAATTTTTTTAATAATTCTCCTGAATATCTCATCATCATTGCATGACAATCTATACATGGGTTCATATTTTTTCCTCTACCATGTTTAGGGTCCTTAACCATTTCAAAATGTTCTTCTGAAAAATCTACTACCTCTAAAGGCATATCTATTTGTTTACACATTCTCTTTGCATTTTCTTCATTAAAGAAATAAGATTTAAAACATATTCCTATTACCTCTATTCCTTGATCCTTTATTAACTTTGCAGCTAATATACTATCTAATCCACCTGAAATCATGGCTAATGCTCTAGTCATATTTTTTTCCTCCTAAAAATCACTTTATTATCATATGTTAATTCTTTTATTTAAATAAATCAATTACCTTAAATTCAAAATTTACGTTATTTTCCTTTTTATTAACACTCTTAAATTCTTCTTCTGATAATACATCCTTCATCTTTTTCTCTGTTTCATCATAGGCAACTTGTCCCTTAGTAACATCTATGAAACATAAAGGTGGAAACATAACACACCACCAATTTTTACCTTTTCCTTCGCCAATTAGTATTCTATAAGCCTCATATTCTCCTTGTGGCAAAACTATATTACCATATTCTTTAACAGGAAAATTTTCTCTTGTTAGTGTTGTTTCAACAGTATAATCAAATCCCTGTGATTTAATATAATCTTCAGCTATTTTTATAATGTTTTTATCTTCTCTTTTTAATATCTCTCTAGACTCTTCTAAGCTTTGAGATTCATTTAATATAGGTGAAATATATTTTAACACCTCATCTTTAACTCTAAGTTTTAAGTCTTGATCTATATCACTATCACTATTGGCTAAAACGTGAAATCTTATTAACTTTTCACTTATATCCTCAACAATATTTTCCTCTGTAACACCTAAAGCTTGTCTAGTATTTAAAGAACTTCCTACTATAAATAAACATATAAATCCTAAAAATAAAACTGATAATATTTTTTTCATAACAAACACCCCCTGATACCTTGATTATTACCAAGGAGTATTTTTTATATACAATAAAAAATATTTTTTTATAAATTATTGCTATTTATAGTTCTTGTTATATATACATCTGAATATTTATATTTTCCTTTTAAAAATTCAAAAGCTCTTTGAGCTGTTAACATATCATCAAAAAAAGCAAATACAGTAGGTCCACTTCCACTCATCATTGCACCTAATGCTCCACTTTTTCTCATATCTTCTTTTATATTTTTTAATATAGTATGCTTCTTTAAAGTTACATTTTCTAAAACATTTTTCATATTTTTTGATACATAATCTAAATCATCATTTTCCATAGCTTGAATTAAGCCTTCTATATTAACATGTTTTCTTATCTTATTTATATCTAAATTTGTATAAACTTCTTTAGTAGATACCCCAAAATTAGGTTTTAATACAACTAATATTTTATTTTCAAAAGGTTTTAAAGGGGTTATAATCTCTCCAATTCCTTCACATAAAGCAGTTCCACCTTCAATACAATATGGAACATCTGCTCCTATTTTTAATCCTATTTCTTTTAACACTTCTAAACTAGCATTTACATTAAAAAGCTTATTCATTATAACTAAAACTGCCGCCGCATTAGTACTTCCACCAGCCATCCCTGCAGCTACAGGTATATTCTTCTTAATACTAATTTTTACACCATTTTTTATATTAAATTCATCTCTAAATAACACTGCCGCTTTGTATCCTAAGTTTCTTTCATCTGTAGGGACATAATGCTTATTACAAGAAATGCTTATATTACTATCATTACTTTTCTCTATATCTATAACGTCATACAAATCTACTGTTTGCATTATCATTCTTAATAAATGATAGTTATCTTCTCTTTTTCCAATAGCATCTAAGGCTATATTTATTTTTGCATAAGCCTTCATTTTCATATAATCACCCTTCTTACATTAATTAAAGCTAAATATAATTATATTATTTTCTTCTAAAAACATAAAGAGTTAATTAAAATAAAGAAAAATCTTCTAAATTACCTACTAGAAGATTTTTCTTTTAAATTATTTTTACTATATGCTAGCACTTTTTAAATCTTTTGTGCCCTTATTTTTAAATTCATTTATTATATCATATAGAGATTCATAATCTTCAAAAAACATTATAATAGTTTCACCTTTTTTAGCTAACTTTAAAGTTTCTCTAAGTGCTTCTTCCTCTGACAATATGATTTTTACATTTAAATCTTTTCTATTTGATGATAATACACCTTCGTTTATTATACTAGCAACCTCACCTTTATCTTTTCCTCTTAAATCTTTATCCTCTTTTATTACTATGGAATCAAAAAAGTCTCCACTTATTTTACCAACTTCTTTCATAGTATTTAAATCTCTATCTCCAGGAACCCCTATTATTCCAGTTATATTTTTAAAACCAAGATTTTTAAGAGAGTCTATAACCACCTTATATCCATCAATATTATGACCATAATCTAATATTACATTTACACCATTAACATCAAACATATTAAATCTTCCTCTGTTGTCTTCTTCACAAGATTTAAACTTTTTTAATCCTTTAGATATAATGCAATAATCAACCTCTATTCCAACTAAAGCTGCACAAGCTGCCATAGCATTTTCTATATTATGCTTTAGTTTACCATTCATAGTAAATTTCATATCCTCTGCAGAAGCTATTTTGTATTCTTTACCTCTATTTTTTACATATATAGTTTCATCCCTATAAAACACAATAGGATTTTCCAGTTTTAAATTTTCCTGTAGATATTTATTATTTTCATTCATTGAAAATAATATTTTAGGCTTTTTAATTCTATCTAAAACTTTTAAGCTCCACTCATCATCAGCATTTATAACTGAATATCCATTATCTTTTACAGCTTCACCAACTAAAGATTTTACAAATGATAAATCTTCCATATCATTTATTCCATCTATCCCCAAATGATCCTCTCTTATGTTAGTTATTACTCCTACATCTGCTAAATCATAAGCTAATCCTCTTCTTACCAAGCCACCTCTTGCACTTTCTAAAACTGCTATATCAACCTCTGGATTTAATAATACAGACCTTGCACTATTATATCCTGTATCATCCCCCTTATGTATATACTTATTTCCTATTTTAACTCCAGAAGTCGTTGTACACCCTACATTAAATCCAATTAAATTTAAAACATAAGATATTAATCTTACTGTAGTAGTTTTTCCATTAGTTCCTGTAACTGAAATAACAGGAATATTAGAATAATTATTTTTAAACATATTATCTAAAATTTTTCTTCCTACATTTCTTTCTTTGCCTATAGTAGGAAAATGATGCATTCTTATTCCTGGGGCAGCATTAACTTCTAATATTATTCCATCATTTTCATATAGAGGCTCTGATATTGATTTTGCACAAATATCTATACCACATATATCTAATCCAATAGTTTTAGCTGCTCTTTCACAAATTTCAATATTTTCTTTACATATTAAGTCAGTATAGTCCTCAGCACTTCCGCCTGTAGAAAGATTTGCATTGCCTCTTAAGGTAACTTTTTCGCCATACTCTAAAACTGAATTTAAAGAATATCCTAGCTTACTTAACATATTTATTAATTCTTCATCTATCTTAACTTTTGTCAAAGGTTTTTCATGCCCTTCTCCTCTTAGTGGATTAGCATTCATAGCTTCTATTAAATCTCTAATATTTCTAACTCCATCACCTGTTATATATGGAGGTTTTCTTAAAGAAACTGCTGCTACCTTATAATCCACTAACATTACTCTATAGTCATTTCCAACCTTATATTCTTCCATCATTATTTCTTTACATTCTTTTGTGATTTCAGCATAGGCTCTTAAAAGCTCTTTTTCACTATTTATATTTACAAAAACTCCATTACCCTTGCTTCCCCATTGAGGTTTTAATACTACAGGATACCCAATTCTATTAACCACTTCAAGAAGATGTATTGTGTTAAATATCTTTTCTCCTCTGGCAACAGGCAAGTTTTGTATATCTAAAAGTTCTTTTGTAAGAATTTTATCACAGGCTATATCTATAGCAATTCCCTTTGTATTATTACCAATAGTAGCACTAAACCTCTTTCCTTTTTTTCCATAGCCTATTTGGTATAAATTCCCGTTCCCTACTGTAATTATAGGAAGGCCAACTTCTTTAGCCGCATCACATATAGCCTTTGTTGATGGCCCTATGCTCTCTTCCATAATAACTCTCTTTATTATTTCTATTCTTTCATCAAAGTTAATATCTTTTTTCTTTATTATTGAATTGATTAAGTCTATGGCTAATTCAGCTATTAATATTGCTGTTTTTTTTAATTTATATTCAAATATTATGTAATAAAAATCGTCCTTTATTTCTCTTGCTTTTCCGTATTTTATATCTATACCTAGTTTATTATGTATTCCTATAATTGTATGTTCACAAACATGAGCTAAGTATGTTCCCTCTTTTAAACGTTGAACAAATCCGCCTTCTATATCTATTCCACATCTATGAACATATAACTCTGGAACATAACTTAATAACCTTTCATTGAATCCATCAATATCTTTAGTAGGAGTTTCACAATATCCCTCTAAATCAACATCTAATCTAATACATTTTCTATGTGAATATATGTTTCTTCCCTCAAAGATACGTTGATTATTTATCTTCATTTTTATTTCTTTCCTCCTCAAAAGGCACCCTAGTTGATAAATTCATTTTTTTGCCTGCTGTTAATACATGTAACTTTATATTAAATATACTAAATACCTCATCTTGTCTTTTCTCAGATACATTTGTATATTCAATATTTCTTCCATCTACAAAATAAACTGCTCCACTACCAATTACAGTCAATTCATCATCATTAATTACTATAGCAGTGTCTTCATCTATACCAATTCCTAAAACTTCAGGATTTTGGCACACTCCTGATAATAATCTACCTATCCTTCCTCTTTGAGCAAAGTGTTGATCTATAAGAGTATTTTTAATTAAACCTAATCCTGCAGACATATTTAGTGAACTCTTTTTAGGTGATTCCCCTTCTTCTCCACCAACTATCATAACATCACTCATGACAGAAGCCCCTGCTGATGTTCCTACAAAATAACATCCTTCATTACTTCTTTTTTGTAATGTATCATAAAGAGGAGTTCCCCCAATTAAACTAGTTATTCTAAGCTGATCTCCTCCAGTAAAAAATATTACTGAAGCCTCATTTACTAAAGAAATATTATTTTCATCAAAAGCTTCTTCTCTTTCTATAACACGAAGCTCTTTGATTTCTCTTATTCCCATACTTGAAAATATATTTTTATACTGTTCTATGACTATATTAGGTGATTCTGTAGCTATTGTTGCAATCAACATAATTCCTTCCGATTCTTTAAATTTATCTGCTACAAAATTTAATATAATCTTTTCACCCTTTTTATCTTCTGCTCCACCTATTATTATTAAATTTTTTTTACTACTACCTTTCAAATTATTCACCTCAAATCATGCATTTCTTATTTTTGCCATAAAATTTATATTTATTCATAAAAAAGAGTTTTACGACATAATATCGTAAAACTCTTTTTTTTATAGAACTGCTCTTCCTGGAATCATAATTTTATCGCCAACATATATAGAATCTGCATCTTCTATATCATTTAATTTAACTAAAGTATCTATTGTTGTCTTGTATTTTTTTGCTAAATCCCACAAAGTATCACCTTTTTGAACTGTGTATATAGTAATGGATGCTTTCTTTTCAACAGTGTCATCATTTTGTTCAATGTCTTTAACATATTCTTTATCAAAAACATCTGAACATTTAGCATAAAAATATACTACTGCTTTAACCGCTAAGATATTTCCTTCTATACTACATTGTAAATCTTCTAAATTAGCCTTAGTATCAAAAGTCATACCAGACTGAGAATTTGGCATATCTAAAGCAACTTCAAAAGGAATTTCTCCATTCACTTTATTAAGTCCCTTTTCCTCATCAGTTGTCTTGTATATTGATTCAACAGATAAATTACCTTTTATAACAACCTTTTGATCAACAAAGTAGCTTTCCATATCTACTATTTTGCCTTTACAATCAACTGTGTGAGTAGCATCTACTCCATTTTTCCCCAAGTCTATATTTCCTTTTATTACTGATTCATTTGAATTTTCACTAACAGCCATATTAATCTTACAAACTTCCTTTAAAGGCATTATATTTTGCGTTGGTGAATATAAATCTTCAACTATTTCTGCAAATTCTAATTTTGATATTGAAACATTTGCATCAACAGATAAATTAACATCTATTATTCTACTTTCTCCTAAATCATTTTGAGAAATATTAACATTATGACCTTTTATTTCAAAATATCCATTGCAATTCATATCTGAATTTACACCTACAACCTCTTCATCATTTGATAAATATAAATCCTCTTCTAAAGCTACAACATCTCTAGAATCATAAGCTCTATAAAGAATATTAATTTTAGCCAAGCAAGATGCTTGTACTTTATCTTCTCCCAATTTTATCTCTTGTCTATGAAGCATATATCCACATTTTATTATTTTTCCTATTTGAGGTTTATCCATACCTACATTTATAGGTAATTCTCCATTCATTGAACAAACCATATTTGTAATATTCTTCTCTATACTTTCTGGTTTTCTTTTTATTTGTAAATCTCCTAAACCATCTAGTTCTTTGACAACATCTATTTTTTCTTCTTTATAAACTCTGTACTTGGTTCTTAGTTTTCCTTCTACTCTTATCTTTCTTTCATTGATTATGTTCGCACCTATATGTTCTAAATCACATTCCATATCACACATCATACTATGTTCAGCCCCAGCTATATCAATAAAGCTAGAATTTTTTTCTTTATAAATAACGCTATTTATCCCTAAACCTTCTTCTTCTCTAGCTAAGTACATAATATTACACTCAACTTCATATTCTAATAATACTCTATCACTTTGAACTTCTCTGTTAATTACATATACCTTAGTATCAACTGAAAGTACATCATGAACATCTGGTTGAGTATCTGGTATTAAGTATTCTTCTCTAAAAGGTATATCTAAAGAGTTTTCACTTAAGACCTTCTCAAAACCAAGACTTTCTTTAATAATATCTAAATTAACCAAATTTATCCCTCCTAAATAATCTAATACTATAATATATATGTATGATAGTTAATTTATGATAATTCTTATTATTGATACTTTATTTATTTTTTTATTTAAAACAACATTTAAGAAACGTTTACATGAATTTTTAAAATAAAATTAAATTTTTTTATCTTTTTTCGACATTTTTTTATTAAAAGTGTTGACACACTGAAAAATATGTCGTATTATAAAGATGGTTATTGACCATATAACCTCTCATAAATTCTCAATACCCTTTTATACCATAGTTGAAAGATGGAAACCCACCATCTTTCTTTTTTTTATAAATAAAATAAAAAAGTTAGCTAATTAATTAGCTAACTTTTTTTATTTAACCAACAAAATCTAGTTGAACCGTTTTTGTAAGTACATCTGAATAGCTGTATGTCACTTTCCTTTGGGTGTCTTTTTGTAATCTAACTACAAAAATACTTGGGTGAACACTTTCTAGTATTCCTTCATTTTCCAAAATCTTTTTTCTTCCACCATTGGCTCTTAGCTTAACTTTTTCACCTACGTGATCTTCTATGCTTTTTCTGATGGAGTTCAATGTAAGTCTGGTACTCATTTTAACACCCTCTTTCTATTATACATTATACACTAAAAGGGATGTTTTTTCAATAAATAAATAATTTTACTATATAAGTCCATGTCTTGTCAACAAAAATATACTATATTTAAACTAAAACATCCAATTATATTATTAACTTAAATATCTTATTTTATTCTATTAATTTAAATATAAGGATTTTGGATAACCTTCTCTATATTTTCCTCTAGTTTGTAATCCACCCACTCCCTTTATTCCAGTTATTGTATTTTCTATAACATCTTTTATTGAAACAATTTCATCTATCCTTGTATATGCAACTCTTTCACATACTAAAACTGGATCTAAGCAATGTATAAGTACTCTATTAGGTGAACTCGCAAAATTAGCACCTGCTTCTAAAATACTTTCATAACAAGATTGGCAAGCACCAGCAAAAATAACAAGCTCATCATAACTTGAATTATAATTTCTTAAAATTTTTACAGATTCAATAAAATACTTTGAGTTTCTATAATTATTTAAATCAAGCATTCCCTTGGAATCTTTAAGAACTCCATCATGTCCAGTTAATACAACTATATCTGGATTATATTCCTTAACTAAAGATAAAATTTTTAAAGGTTGTTCTCTTTCGGATACTGCTATTCCTACAGCATTTAAGTTTAATTGCTTGTACGCCTTTAAGCAGGTTTCCATATATGATGGATCTCCATCTATATGAAGTATTCTCCCAGGTCTTCCAAATACCAACCCTTTTTCTGTCCTTTTTAAATTATCATCTTCACTTCCTCTTGTCATTAATTGATTATTTTTTTGTTCTCTACTTAAAATTACTTTTTTAATAATATCATTCATTTTAGAATCAAAGTATTTATCTTTATCTCCAGCAAAGGCATCCTCAACTTTTTCTAAATCCTCTCCCTTAGAGTCAGCTATTATCCTTATATGAATCCCTTTTAAAATATAAGTTATTCCTTCCTCATTTTCTTTAATATCTATAATTTTAAAAGTTATATCTTTACTATATGATTTTCTTACTACTAAATCTCCAACTTTCATAGATTTTCTCCTAACTTATATAGTCTTATTATCATAATATGAAGTTTTATTTGTAAGTGTGCTGATACTATATACTCATGTAATTTATTGTTTTTTTATTTAAATTTAAAAATATATATTAAAAATCCAATAAAATTAATATTAAATTAGCTATAAAACAAAATAAAAAATGGTGCCCAATTAGTAGGCACCTAAAATATAATTATCTAAGCTTGATTATATTTGCTTTTAAATTCTTCAATAAATTTCATATAACTTTCTTTCTCATTAATTATGTTGTTTATTTTATTTATAAAGATATTTTGTCCCCACATAACTTCATTATAGTAGTATCTATTTGCAAGTCTCCAATATCTTTGTGGGAATAACAAGTATGCATATAATACCTCATATTCTTCTTCCCTTAATGGACTTACTGTATTATAAGCATTTATTATGGCCTCTGCATATTCAATATTCCAGTCAACTCTTTTTAAAACCTTCTTCATGAAGTTAGCTATGTCATATGTTCTTATTTCTCTTTTACAATAATCAAAGTCTATTATATATACTTCATTATCATCTCCAATTATTATATTGTGATAAGTATAATCATGATGACAAAATACTTTCTCAGCCTCTGCTTCTTCACATAAACTTAAATACTTTGAATTATTTAATATTTTTGTGGCTCTTATTGCTAACTCCTTATAAAAATCAACATTTTTTATATAAATAATATCAAAATCTTTTTTTAAATTTTTCTTTCTAGCCATTCCTCTCATTTTTTCTAAGGCTTTGCCTCTCTTTTCCATAAGATATGGCCATCTTCCTAAATCACTTTTTAATTTTGAGTTTTCTGGTGGATCATATCCCTTGCTAGCTTCATGTAATTCAGCTAACTTTTTAGCAGCTAATTTAACCTCTTCTATGTTAGTGAAATCACACTCTCTTCCCTTTATCCAATTTGAAAGAGTATATAAATCCTCATTTACTAGAGCATAAGGCTCATCTTCAATATTTAAGAAATATCTATCTATATGTTCAAATCCATTTTTAGCTAAATGCTCCTTTGCTCCATAAACGAAAAGAAGTTTTTGAGTTCCATAGTTTATCCTTTTTAAACATCTGTCACCCTTATTACTTTTTAAATAATATACACCCTTGCTAGGTTTTAATTTTTCTATTTTAATATCAAATTGTCTTTCTATTTCAAACTCTCTCATCATATCTATTCACCCCCTACCATATTTATATGTAACAACCTCTTATTTTATTAACATTTTATTCCATATATAAATATAATAATATATATTTATACTGAAAGGACATATGCTATGAAAATATGTATTGATGGAAGAGCAGCTACCTTATACCGAGGTACTGGAATTGGTAACTACACTTATCAAATAATAAATAATCTACACCAGATAGATTTTTTAAATGAATATAACATACTTACTCCAGAAGCATCCTCTCTAAAATTACCTAAAAAGAATAACTTTAATTATTTATCCTCAAGTACAAATGATAAAAAAAACTTTTGGGAATTTATAAATACAAAAAATCCTAAAGAAAATATTATAGGTGATGTATATCATATTCCTCAAAATGGTATAGGCTTTTCAAAACCTAATGATATAAAGACCGTAATTACCCTACATGATATTATCCCTATGAAAATGCCTGATACAGTTAGTGAAACATTCTTAAAAATTTTTAATGAAAATATACAAAATATTTTAGATAACACAGATGGAATTATTACAGTTTCTAATTTTTCTAAAGAAGATATAAGTAAAACTTTTTCTTACCCAAAGGAAAAAATATTTGTTACTCATTTGGCTGCTGAAGAAATATATACCCCATTAAATAAATTTCACTCATCTCAATATCTAAAAAAACACTATGGTATAGATAGGGATTTTTTATTATATGTAGGTGGTTTTAGCCCTAGAAAAAATATTTTAGGACTTATAGATGCCTTTAACTTAGTAAAAAATTCTTATAAAAGAGATTTAAAGCTTGTTATTATAGGAACTAAGGGACCTTCATATGAAATTTACAGAAAAAAAGTAGATGAGTTAAATTTATCTTCCTCTGTTATTTTTACTGGATTTATTCCTATAGATGATATGCCTATATTCTATAGTGCTAGTAAAGCTTTAGTTTATCCTTCTTTTTATGAAGGATTTGGACTACCTCCTATAGAATGCATGGCCTGCGGTACTCCTGTAATAGCATCTAATTTAACCTCAATGCCTGAGGTATGCCAAGATGCTGCTCTTTTAGTTGATCCTTATGATGTTGATGAAATAAAGGAAAATATACTAACTTTATTAAATAACCATAAATTTTATTCCCTTATGATTTATAAAGGGCTAAGTCATTCAAGTAAATTTAATTGGAAAAAAACTGCTTATAATACACTTGAGGTCTACAAACATATTTATTCACAAATTTAAAATATACTCTCTAAAATTTAGTTTTAATATGTCTTATAAAAAATTTATTATTTTAAAATGAAAAGGTACTGTATAAAAAATTTAAACATAAAACTTATAACTTTAATAGAATTTCTTACTTCTAAGAATTAATTTATAAGTTTTATTATTTATTTTATACAGTACATTTTTCTTAGTTTTATTATTTATTTATATGATTTAATAAAATTTCCTTTTCCTTTGTGTATTCTAATTTTCTCTCTAATTTATTTAAGAAGGACTCATATTTCCAATCCTTTAATTTATAATAATATTGCATTGAAACAGTATAAAAATCATGAGGAAATCTTAAATATATATCCATCAACTCTTTTTCTTCCTTTGATAAGTTATTTAACTTATCATACCTTTCTATAATTGAATCATATATTTCTAAACTAAATCCAAATCTTTTTATACTCTTAATTATAAAATTGCATAAGTCTATAACCCTTAAATTTATATTGCAATAATCAAAGTCTATAAAGCTTACCTTATTTTGATTAAATAATATATTATGATAGGCAAGATCATTATGACATAAAGTTATTTTTTCTTTATCTCTACACAAATCATCATATTTACTCTTTTCTAATAAATCTATACAAACTTTTACATCACTTAAATGATAATCTACTTCTTTTATAAAAATTTCATCAAATTCATTTTTATACTTATAGCTCCCTACTATTTCCTTTAGTTTTTCTAAATCTTTTTTACTATTTATAAAATAATCTTTTAACTTAAAAAGCTCACTATTTTTTTCATTCATTTCCTTTGAAGTAGCCTCTTGAATTCCTCTTCCTGCATTATGAAGTTTAGCTACTGCCTCTGTTATGATTTCTAATTCTATTGGATTAGCTATATTAAACTCAGTTCCTTCAAAGTAATCTAATAATATATAATCATTTCCTTTCCATTTGAATCTCCACTCTCCATTTGGAAGCTTATTTATTTTCAATATACCATCATATCTTTCCCTTAAGTACTCTGTTGAATGGATTATGAAGTTTAATCTGTCATCATCATAATTTATCATCTTTAAAATCTTCTTACCTTGCTTTGTATCTAATAAAAATACATTTCTATTTGGTCTTAAATCAAATATATCTAGTCCTAAAGCTTCAAATAATTTAATATCTAAATCATATCTACATAAATATTTCTCATCTTTATATCTAATCTTATTCATAAACCTATCCCCCTACTATATAAGATAATCTTTAACTAATAATTCTTCTAATTCATTACTTTTAATCTTTAAATCCTTTATATAATTATTTTGCAAATACCTCATTGAATTATAAGGATACTGAATCAATGAGTTTATATAAACATAACTTTTAAAATCTAAGCTTTCTTTCTCTACTACTTCAAGAAGTAAATCCTTCAATTCATCCTTATATTTTCCTCTTATCTTTTTTAAGTAGTTATAATAATCCTCTTCCACCATATTAAATTTTATATTCTCTGTATTTTTTATAAAAATCTTTTTATCTCCATTCTTAACTTCATAATATATCCTACCAATACATACTTCTTCCCTTTCCATAGCTCTTATTATAAGCTCTTTATAACTAATATTATAAATACATTCTAAGCTTTTTTTTGAGGCATCTAAGGCCTTATTAATCAATCCATTACTTTCCTCTATTCTCTCTACTCTTCTACTCCAAAGTTTAAAAATTTGAACCTGTTTCCACACTTCATTTCTAAATTTAAATCTTATCCTATTCTCCTCTTTTAAAAATTCCTTGTGAATCTCACTTAGTGTATTTAAATACTCTACTGGATCATAAAATCTTAATTCTCTTTTTTCTCTTTCTATTTCTTTTCTAGGTAATACCTCTATATTATTTTCCCTTAAAAACAATTCTAATTTTTCACTCAAAATTAAATCACCTCAAAGTAAAATTGTTTAATTCATCAACAAAGTTCTGTCTAACCTCTCTATCTTTTTCGTATTTACCTAGTTTCTTTAAAAAATGTTCTTCTTCCCAAGGCTGTTGTTCCCAATAATATTGAAGTCCTAATTGCCAATAAGCTTGAGGGAATTCAATAAAAGAAGCCATAATAGGGAAATCTTCATTTCTTACTTCTTTATTCTTTGAATAACTATCTATTATATATTTAAATAAATTTAAATCCCATCTCCCTTCTTTCATTGTTCTAATGCATAGGCTACTTAAATCATGTAAGTGAGAATCTAAAATACAGTAATCAAAGTCTATTATATTTATTTCATTATCTGCTAATAAAAGCACATTATGATTTGCATAATCATGATGACAAAAGCCTAATTTTTTAACTTCCTTTTTCATATAGTCAAAATATCCACTATTTTCTATATGAAAAAGTGTTCTCTCAACTCTTTTTAACTCCTCATCCATAATAGAAAGATATAACTTATCAAAGTCTGACATATATGCTTTCTGATATATTCTTTTTTTAAAATCAAGAATTTCTTCTCCCCTTGTCTCAAAAATCTTATACCACTTACCCCATGCTATTCTAGGCTTAAGATCTCTATTTATAACAAACCCTTCACTACTATTATGTAGTTCACTAAGCTTTTTCGCGGCTAAGCTTAAATCTAATCTATTTTTATAATCGCATTCTCTACATTTTACCCAAGGAGTTAAGTAAGCTAATTTATCATCTAATTTTATATAATCTTTTCCGTAAACAGTATCTAATATTTTAGGAATTGAATTAAAACCATTTTTCATAAGATGCTTTTGAGCAGAAACTATAAAATAAAAATGAGGATATTGATACTTTATTACCTTCAAACAATACTCCTCATCACTGGTTATAATTTTATATGTGTTTTTCACTTTTATTACTTCTTTGACTTCTATACCATAGTTAAGTAAGATTTTATCCTTTATATAATCATGTTCCATAAACTTACTCCTACTGTCACTTTTTAATTAGTATATGTTGCTTAAATTCTTCTTGTTACATGCACATTTTATATTATTTATTAATATTATTAATTATAATGATTATTTTTCTAAGGAGTGGAATCTTAATGTATAACTTAATAGATGCAAGAGGTGCAACTTGGTATAGAGGGACAGGTATAGGAACATACACATATAACCTATTAACAAACATATTAAAATTAGATAAGGATTCATCTTATGATTTATTATGCTCTGTAGAAAAAATACCTGAGTTTGAAAGTGAAAATACTAAAATAATAATGTCTTCTAGAAAACATCAACGTTTTTTTGAAAATTACTATATACCATCCTATGGAATAAAAGAGGATATAGATTTGCTTCACCTTCCTCAAAATGGACTTGGACTTTCCTCTGAAGGAAACTTTGCAAAATTAGTTACTATTCATGACTTAATTCCTTACATTTTACCTGAAACTGTTGGTAAAGGTTACTTAAAAAAATTTATTCAAAGTATGCCTGAAATAATTGATAATTCAACAGGAATAATCACTGTATCAGAATACTCTAAAAGTGATATTATAAGATTTTTTCCACACTTTCCTGCTGAAAATATTTTTGTAACTCCACTGGCAGCTAATGAAAATTATAAACCTTTAGATAAAGAAAAATGCCTATTTGATGTTAATAAGAGATTTAATTTTAATGGACCATTTATTGTGTATATAGGTGGCTTTAGTTTAAGAAAAAATGTTAAGGGACTAGTTGATGCTTTTAACAGTATTCATAAAAATATTGATGAAAATTATAAACTTTTAATTGTAGGTGGATTAAGAGACCAGGGATTAAAATTAAAGGCTTATACTGAAAGTTTACCTATAAAAGATAAGATTATTTTTACTGGATTTATAGAGGATGAATATTTACCAACCTTGTATAACGCAACTACTCTCTTTGTCTATCCTTCTTTATATGAAGGTTTTGGGCTACCTCCTTTAGAAGCTATGAGTTGTAAGACTGCCGTTTTAACCTCAAATATAACTTCTATTCCTGAAGTGGTTCCCTTTAAAGAAAGCTTATTTAACCCAAATAACCCTAAGGAGTTATCTCTAAAACTAGAAAATCTATTAAATGATTCAAAACTTAGAAATAATTTAGAAAATATATGTTTTGAAAGAAGCAAAGAATTTACTTGGGAGAAAACAGCAAAGAAAACCTTAGATGTATATAAGAAGGTAATAGAAATCTCTAAAAACTCATCAATAGGAGAATAAAAATTTATATAAATTATTAAAACATAGCTTTTTATTAAAATTAATATTTTCCTTAAATAAAAAGCTATGTTCTAATTAAAAATTTATTTAAAAAAACTATATGAATTTATTTTTAAAAATTAAAATTCTAAAACTTTAATATTCTTTTTATTTTAACTTTCATTATTCAAGTTTTCCTCTGTTTTTCTATATAATATTAATGTTACAGCCATGGCAGTTATACCAGCTATTAATTTTGATGCTATATAAATATTTATAATCTCAGGTGTCTTAAGAGATACAAATCCTAGCTGTCCTCCAATTACAAAGGCTCCACTTACACTAAAAGCAGTTAAAGCCATTCTTCCCTTAGAGCTCATCTTATCAAAGCTTTGGAATAATATTATATTTGAGGCAAGAGTTCCTAAAAAAACTACAATAGAAAACTCATCTATATTTATCTTTTCTCCTAGTCTACTTAAGACTTTTGAAAATTTTTCTGTTATAAAATTAATTAAAGGATATGCTCCTCCTAAGAATATAGATATTTTACCAACCACACTTAAAGCCTCATCTATAGGTAAAATACTTCCTATAGGCTTTACTCCTATAATAGATAAAAATCCTAAAACTAAAAGCCCTAATATACTAACAAGTTGTATAAGCTTACCTAATTTAATAAAGAATTTTACTGTAGTATCTTTAAACCTATTCATAAAAACTGCTAATAATACAGCAAATATTATTAATGGAAATATATTAAATAGTAATAATTTAATATCAACTCCTAAAAATAAACCTGCAACTATTGGCGCTATAGGTAAAGTCATTATTCCATATAATAAACCTGTTGTTAGGTCTTCAAGATACTTCTCCTCTATGATTCCTAAAGCTAAGGGAATAGAAAAGCTTATGGTCGCCCCTAAAGTCGAAGCTATTATTACTCCAGAAATCCAATACATGTGAATATTTGATGATAAACTTTCTGCAATTCCTAAGGCTCCCATATCTACAGCTAAAAACATTGATGGAAATATGGATGAATCAATTCCCAGAAAATTGCTTATTGGAGTTAATAATAATCCTATGCCTTCTCCTATTAAAGGTGAAAGAGAATATATCCCTATCATGGATATAGCTATTGATCCCATAGATATCATTCCCTCTTTAAATTTATCTCCTAATCCCAATTTATTATTATTTATGTAATCAAATCCACTAATTGTAAAGAAAATACCTATTATACCAAGCACTAATTTCTCCAAATACTCCCCTCCTTAAAACCTAACTATTTTTTAGTATATTTGACTAATTTATTCAATTCAATATATATATATTTAAATTTTCAATTTATTAAATATATAAATAAAAAATCGTATAAGACTCTTTTTAAAAAGACTTCTTATACGATCACATATTAAAATTTCTTACAAATTATTTGTGGATAATTCCTTATTATTCATTATTGCTAAGACTTGATTTAAAATCTTATTCCCATTCATGGTTCCATAATCTGCACTATTTATAAGAGTTATTGGTATATTACTATCTACTTTTTTTCTTAAACTATTAAATAAATACCTTACTTGAGGTCCTAACATTATTATATCTGCCTCTTTTTCATACTTTTTAAGCTCATATTCTCCTATTGCAACTATAGAACAATCAATTTCTAATTCCTTTGCAGCTTTTCTCATTTTAGAAACTAATAAAGATGTAGACATTCCTAATGTACATAATAATACTACTTTTTTCATATATAATCCTCCTAAACTAATACCATTCTTTGCTTACACCATGTATTTTTTTATTTTAGATAAAATATATATTTAAAATGACTATTACTACTATTCTATAATCAAATATATTAATTAACAACGAATTTTTCAATATATTTGATTTTTATTTAAAATTTTACATTTTATTTTCAATAAAAAAGATAAATAATAAAATTATTTGATATACATCTCTAATTAAACTAATTAGCAACTAATGTTAAATTTAAGTTTACTTTTTTACCATCTCGAATTATTTCAATCGGTACTGAATCTCCATCATTATATTGACTTTTAATCTGATTTAATTCTTCTAAAGTTTTTACTCTTTTTCCACCAAAAGCAATTATTAAATCACCTATTTTTAATCCTGATTTTTCTGCTGGACTAAATTCTTGTACACCTACAACATAAATTCCTTCTTCTATATTATTTTCTTTTGCTAATTCTGGAGTGACAGTTCTAGCCGTAATACCAAGTTTTAATATTGGTTTTGATAAAGAACCTAATCTAGTTTTAACTTCATTTATAGGAATTGCAAATCCGATACCTTCAATATCTTCACCAACTTTTTTAGCCGTATTTATTCCAATAACTTCTCCCTTAGAGTTTATTAATGGACCCCCACTATTACCTGGGTTGATAGCTGCATCTGTTTGTATATAATCTAATACATTTCCATTTTCAGTCTTCATTTTTCTATTTGGAGAACTTATTATACCCTTAGTTACTGTTGAGCTAAATTCTTTTCCTAGGGGATTTCCTATAGCAATTACTTCTTCACCAGCTTTAACTATAGATGAATCTCCTAATTGTGCTATTCCAGGCATTTTAACATTGTCTGTTATTTTTATTACTGCAATATCTCTTTCAGCATCATAATTTACAACCTTAGCATTTACTTCTTTTCCATCAGAGAATATTACTTTAACTTCTTGAGCTCCATTTATAACATGGTAGTTTGTAACTACATATCCATCTTCATTTATTATAAATCCAGATCCTAATCCTTCTTGTTCTTTTACATTAAAGAATTGATCTCTTACTAAGCTCTTTGTGGATACTCCTACAACAGCAGGTGTAACTTTTTCAACTACTTGAGGAACAGTTAATGCTCCATCTTCCACTTTAAAGGCTGGTGGATTAACTTGGGTATTACTATTATTCTCTAGTGTACTTACTGGTATGCTATTTTTAAAAGCATAATAAACTCCACTAGCTCCTATAGCTCCTCCTAGTATAGCAACTATGACAGCACCAGCTACTAGAGCTATTACCCTTTTAAACCCACTCTTTTTCTTTACTTTTTTACTTTTAATATTATCATTAGAATTTTTTGATTTTATGTCAGAGAAGTTTTTATCATCCTCTTTTTCAACTTCATCTTTTGAATTAATTTCATTATCTATATTAAATTTATTAGTTTCATCTATATTAGTTTGCTCAGTATAATTGTTTGATTCTATGTTTTCTTTGTCTTCCATACCAAAGTAGTTATCTATACCTTCATCTTTTTTATTGAAATCACTCATCATTCATACCCTCCTAAATATTTATATTTTACATGTCTATAATACCCATTTTTTGTGTCATTTATATGTCATGTTTATGTCATTTCTATGTCATAGGATATGTCTATATTCTTAGGCTAATTCTGCTCTTCCAAGCTATTATCTTGAATAAATCTTATGCTATCTAAAAATAATTCTGGCTTTTCTAAAGGTATAACATCTGTCTTATTCTTAGCATTTATTATTTGAACTTTATTGTCTAAAGTGAGTTTCTTTAAACTCTCTTGCTCCTTAGTAAAAGCATTATCATTAACTATTATGCTCAAAGGTTTACCATTTAATAAACCAGATTTTTGTGAACTACTATTTTGCTCTAAAATATTTGTAAGCTCACTATAATATCCACTATTAAAATCACTTTTTGTTCTTAAAATATTATATACCTTAAAATTTTCATTACTTAAATTTTCTCTTAAGCCATTTGTATTTTTCAACATACCAAATTTATTCATTATTGATGTTAATCCAAAATATGAACCACACTTTTGTATAAATCTACTAGTTTTTTGACTTGAATACTGTTTCATATAATCTTTATTTTCACTTAAAGCTTCTTCACTTATTGGATCTACAAGAATAACTCCTTGAACTAAATCAGGATAAAGTTCTGCAAAGTTACACATTACTAATCCACCATATCCTTCTCCAACAAGTATATATGGTCCACCAATCCCTGATTTTTTCAGAATCATTCTAAGATGCTGAGCTTGTTCTTTAACTTCATCATCTTTTACTGATTCTGAAAAACCATATCCAGGTCTATCATAAGAAAAAGTTCTATAACCATATTCCTTTTCTATAAGCTCTTGAACCTTACTCCATTCACTTAACCCTAAGCCTATATCAGAACTCATTATTATAGTTGGTTTGCTTTCTCCTTGAAAATTATAATAATTTTTCTTGCTATCAATTCTTACATACTTGGTATCAGGTTCTATTTTTTTACTATCAATTTTATTTAATATCATTTGATAAGCAAAGCCTATAAATACTAGAGCTAATATAAATATAAAAATATTCCTAATTACGTTTATAGGCTTTATTTTTATATTCTTGTTCATTTTATGAAATCCATTTGAGTACGGAATAAACCTCATTGATAATTCAGCCCCTATCTTTCTCCTAATCTTAAATTAGGTTTTGCGTTAAGACTCATTTTAGATATATTTCCCTTTAATAATTCAAAATATGCAGCACTTCCTATCATGGCAGCATTATCTGTACAAAGTATTGGTGATGGGAATAAAACCTTTATTCCTCTCTTTTCTCCTTCTCTAAGAAGGTTTTCTCTTAAAGCACTATTAGAAGCAACTCCACCTGCAATGGCTATTTTATCTGCCTTTCTCATTTTACAAGTTTTTATTGCATTATCAGTTAACACTTCAACTACGGCCTTTTGGAAACTAGCTACAACATCAGCTTTATTTATTTCTTCATTTTTCATTTCCATCTTATTTAGATAATTTAAGACAGCTGATTTAACTCCACTAAATGAAAAATCTAAGGTATCATCATGGAAATTAGCTTTTGGGAATTTTATAGCATCACTATTTCCTTCCTTAGCTAATTTATCTATTTTAGGACCTCCTGGATATCCTAATCCTACGGCTCTTGCTACCTTATCAAAAGCTTCTCCTGCTGCATCATCTCTTGTTTCGCCTATTATTTCAAACTTTCCATAGTCTTCAACATGGACTACAAAAGTATGTCCTCCTGAAACAACTAAGCAAACAAAAGGTGGCTCTAAGTCCTTATGATCTATAAAGTTAGCACTTATATGCCCTTCTATATGATTAACTCCTATTAATGGTTTATCTAAAGAGTATGCTAATCCTTTAGCATATTGAAGTCCTACTAAAAGTGCTCCAACTAAACCTGGACCATATGTAACTGCTATTGCATCTATGTCATCAAATGTTACTCCAGCAACTTCTAAGGCTTCCTCTACCACTGCATTTATAGCTTCTATGTGTTTTCTTGATGCAACCTCTGGAACTACTCCTCCAAATTTTGTATGTATATCTATCTGAGAAGATATTATATTTGATAAAACTTCTCTACCATTGACTACTACAGCTGCCGCTGTTTCGTCACAACTACTTTCTATTGCTAATATAATTTTTTTATCCATTTTTATCCCTCTTAATTTTAATTTTTCATGTAAACATAGAGTATTATACTTTATCTGTTAAATACTTTCAAGAAATGTAAATACATAATGTTACATTATGATATAATCTATATTATTATATCATATGATTGGAGGTTTACTATGAATTCATACGCAAAAGTTATAGTAAAAGGCTCACCTATTACTAAATCAAATTTCAAGCTATCAAATGTACATGGTAGAGCAATTTTACCATCCAATTCGGGAAAATATCATGATAGATATGCATTGTATGAAGAACAAATTGCTTACGAAGCAAGAATTCAAAATCCTAATGTTGTTTTAGAAGAATCTTTAATAGCTTTGTTAAAAGTTTATTATAAAAGTTCTAAGAGACATCCCGATACAGGTAACATAACAAAAAGTATCTTCGATGGAATTGAAAAGAGTGGATTAATAATAAATGATATGCAAATAAGAAGAATAATAACAGAGGAATTTTATGATAAAGAAAATCCTAGATTTGAATTAGAACTTTTTGGTGAAAGTTCTTATAGTTTTAATTATGAAATAAATAAACGTGAAGAAAAAGTTGAAAAACTTCTTTATTCACCACCACCTAATAAAAAAAGAAAAACTAATAATACTAATAAAGAAGAAAAAAATTCTTCCATAAATGAAGAAAGTTCAAATAAGGTATGTGCCATTTGTAATAAAGCTATTGTAGGAAATGATTTTGTTACAGCTAATAAAGGGACAACCATTATTTGTAAAAAATGTTTACTAAAAATGTAGGTGATTATATGAATATAATTTGTATAGGAGACTCTCTTACCTTTGGTTATGGCGTAGGACAAGAAAATTCTTGGGTTTCTCTTTTAAATGATGAAAAAAACAAATTCATAAACAAAGGGGTTAATGGTGACACTTCAACTGGTATTTTATCTAGAATATATGAAATATTAAAATCAAGTGATTCTAATATCTGTTTAATTATGTGTGGCTCAAATGATATTTTAATGAATAAATCTATTAGTTCAATTATTGATAACATAAGCTTAATGACTGATGATTGTAATTCACTTAACATAAAACCAATAATTTTATCTCCTCCTAAAATATATGGTGATTTAGCTATTAAAAGGTGGGCTTCTTCTATTGATTATGAGAAATGTAATTCTAAGCTAGAGAATTATACTAGAGAATTAAATTTATTCTGTGAAAAAAACAATTTGTTGTTTATAGACTTAAACTCTAATCTTCCTTTTGATCCTTTAAATTATACTGATGGATTACACTTAAGCATAAAAGGAAATATATTAGTATCTAACTTAGTAAAAATGAGTTTAAAAAATTTTCTTTAATTCTATATCTTTGAAATCTAAAAAATTTCACTAAAACAAATATTTCTTTGTAATTATAACCTTCTTTAAAGCATAAAATAAGACTAAAATTCAAAATTAACTTAAATATTAATCTGAATTTTAGTCTTATTAAAAATTAATTTTCAAGATACTCTTTAATGGTATCTCCAACTTTAAATCCTTCTTTTGTTGCCAAATCAGATAGTTCATAGGCATGCAGAACATTTCCACAAGCAAATATTCCACTTTCTGATGTTTCAAAGTTTTCATTTACTAAAATAGTTTCGCTACTATTAGATATTCTTAGTCCCATCTTTTTACCTAAAGCACTTTCTGGTATCCATGGAACTGATATTAAAAGTGAATCACATTTTATAAAACTTTCCTCTTCTCCACCTTTGCTTATAATTACTCCCTCTACTCTTTCAGTACCTAAAACTTCATTTACTGTATATCCAAGTTTAACAGGAATATCAAAAGCTTTAATTATATTTTCCACAATATATTGAGAAGAATTTAAATAATCCTTACTTTCAATTATGGCTTCTACTTTAGCGCCCTCTATAATAAGCCTTCTAGCTACAATCATATCACTATCATGTGAACCTATTATAACTATCTTTTTCCCTGGAAGATAACCATAAAGATTTATAAATCTGTGAGCAGTTCCTGAAGTATATATACCTGTAAATTTGTTTAAAGGAACACTTACATTACCCTTAAACTTTTCTCTACTTCCAGTAGCTAAAACTATTGCTCTAGTTTTCATCTTTTTCATACCTTCATCTGGATTAACATAACTTATCTCTTTATCTTTACTTATCTCTAATACAGTAGTATTTAATTTAACATCTATGTCTAGCTTATGAACTTTATTAACTAAGTACTCTACAAATTCACTTCCAGTAACAGCTTCTCCTAAGATTTCTTTTCCAAATCCGCAATGTATGCAGTGATTTAAAACACCACCTAAAACATCTTCTCTTTCAAGAAGCAGAACTTTTCCTATGCCATTTTCTTTTGATCTTATAGCTGCTGCCATTCCACTTATTCCGCCACCTACAACTACAACATCATACTCACATAAAATACTCTCCATACTCTAAAAATATTTTCTCCTCTCAAAAGTATTATAACTTTATTACCTTATTAGAAGTATTCATAGATTCAACTATAGTGTACATATTGCTTATTTCTCCTATAGCTAAATCATCTTTTATTCCATAAAAATCTAAGCAAGTTCCACAACTTAGTATCTTAACTCCACGCTTTTCTAAGTTTTGTAATGATTCTAAAACTTCTGATCCTTTAACAGTAAGCTTAACTCCACCATTTAAAAATATAAGTTCTTTAGGTATGATATCACTTTCTGATAAGGTATATAGGTATCCTTTCATAAGTATAGTACCTAAATCATCATTGCCTTGACCTAACTTATCAGTACCTACTACTATTACAAAGTCATCTTCCTTCTTTTCTATTTTATTCTCACCATTTTTTTCTATTTTAATTATATAATTTCCCTCTTTTTCTGAAGCATCAAAATTATATCCACATCCTTCTGCATACTTACAGATATTATTTTTTGCTACTTCATTATCAACTAATACTTCTGCAACCCCTTCTTCTATTGAATCAAAATATTTTTTTGTATTTATAACTGGCATTGGACAAGCCATACCTAAACAATCTATTTTTTTCATGACCTCACCTCTTAAAATAATCTATATTATAAAGATATCACATTTTTTTAAATTGAGAAAATCAAAGTTATTCTAAAAAAGTTGTTTTTAAACTTTTTTGTAATAATTCCTTCATACTATGAACATATTATTTTATGATATAATATTAACAGCTTTGAATAATAAAAGAAGGGGTGTTTCAATGCAAGAAAAAGTTAAATTAAATAACGGGCTTTCTAAATTTAAGGAGTCTCTTAATAAAAATGCTTTAATAAGACTAGGTTTTTACATATTTACTCTTATAGCCATAGTTTTAAAAGGAGCACTTTTTTTAGGTTTCTCTTTAAACCAAAATCTTTACACACTTAATTTTGGTTTAGGATATAGACAAGCTTCTTATTTTATTAATTATTACATAGCATTTGCAGCAATATTTGTAAGTATATGTTTTTTATTTAAAAACAAAGGAAAGTTTTTCTCATTAATAATTGTAGATTTATTTATAACTTTAATTACAGTAATGGATATTTGGTATTTCAGAGGATTCCAAACAGTTCCATCACTAATGCTATTAAAACAAACTGCTAACTTAGATAATCTTGGAGATAGTATTTTTTCAATGGCTAGTCCATATGACTTACTATTCTTCGTAGACTTTATGATTTTAATAATAGCTTTTATAATTTTTAGAAAAAGCTTTAAAAACTGTAAATCCAATTGGAAAGGTACCTTAATTGTTTTACTTATTTCAATTTGTTATATAGGATATGTTCCTTTTAACATTAATGTATTAAAAAGAGAAAATGTTAAAAATTCATACTTATTTAGTAATTATGACCCAACTAACACAGTAGAATACTTCTCACCAATTGGTTATCATATTTTTGATATATATAATGTTTATAAGAATTCTAAACCTTATAAAATGACAGCTGACGATGAAGCAAAAATAAAAGAATATTATGATTTCAAAAATGAGAATCTTCCTGATAATAAATTTAAGGGAATGTTCAAAGGAAAAAATTTAATAGTAATACAAGTTGAGTCCCTTGAAGACTTTGTTATAAATAAAAAAGTAGATGGACAAGAAATAACTCCAAACATAAATAAATTATTAAATAATTCAATTTACTTACCTAATATATTTGAACAAGTTAACGAAGGTACAAGCTCTGATTCTGACTTAATGGTTAATACTTCTATGTTACCATTAAGACAAGGAAGTACTTTCTTTAGAAATCCAGCTACAACTTATAACTCATTACCTAATATATTAGAAAAGGATGGCTATAGTACTATTGCTATCCATTCAGATAAAGGATCTTTCTGGAACTATGCTCAAGGTTTAAATGGTATAGGTTTTGATAAATTTGTAGATTACTATTCATTTGATCGTGATGAAAATATAGGTCTTGGATTAAGTGACGGAAGCTACTTTAGACAAATTGAACCAATGATTAAAGAATTAAAACAACCATTCTATGCATTTACAGTTACTTTAACAAGCCACGGACCATTTGATTTACCAAAGGAATACCGTCAATTAAAACTTACTCCTGAACTTGATGACAATGTTTTAGGAGGATACTTCCAAAGTGTTCACTATACAGATGCTAAAATAGGAATGTTCATAGAATCACTAAAAAAAGATGGTCTTTTAGATAACACTGTTATTGCAATAGAAGGTGACCATACTGGTCCTCATAAATACTATAACAGTAAGATAGAATCACTACCTAATCCTGAACCTTGGTGGTTAGACAATGGAAATCATACAGTTCCATTAATTATCTATAATCCAAGCATTAAGACACCTGTAAAAGATGATGTTTACGGTGGTCAAATAGATATAATGCCAACTCTTTTATATCTATTAGGCGTAGATAATAATGTATATCAAAATACAGCTTTAGGTAGAAATCTATTAAACACTAAGAGATCTTACGCTGTTTTAACTGATAAAACAATTAAGGGTGAACTTACAGATAAAGAAAAAGAAATAGTAGGAAATGTATTAGATCTATCTGATAAAATGATTAGAGCTGATTACTTTAAAGATAAAATACCTAATTATAATTCTAATTAAAAAGATAGCTGATTTTATATCAGCTTCTTTTTTATTTTCTAGAGACCTAAAATAAAAAACAGTAGATAGTTTTGTTTTTACACCAGACTATCTACTGTCCCATATTTATACTTTAATAATAAATTATTATATTCTATTCACTTGTTTTCTTAGCACCATATACATTTTCAACAGTTTCATCCCAACACTTCACATAATCTCCTATAGCCCATTCAGCCATAACAATCTTTTCATCATTTTTTATATTTATTTCTCCTAATCTTTCACCAATTCTACCATCAATAACTTTATATATTGATAACTTATCTTTAGCTAATATTATTGCTATCTTCCCATTTGGTGCTGTAACAACATCTCTAACATCCTTTCCAAGAGATAAAACCTGACTCCACGGAACTGCTAAAGTATCATAATTTACTAATATAGGAACTGGATTTATATTTATATCAAAAGTTTTAGGATAATCCATTAAATTTTTTTCATTTAATATTCCTTCTAAATGCCAATTACCATTTTTCCTTTGAAGAGTTATATTGGAATACTTATTTTTAGAATAATAATTTCTCCCATTAATATCATACTTTTGAATAGCATTATTTTCACTTTTATTAAAGTTCTCCTCTTGTTCCTTTCCAAATAAATTCAATATATCCATACTCTTATTAGAATTCATAGTATTAATAGGAATTATATTATAGGCATTAAAAGTACCTCTAAAATCATCATGTCCAGAATAAGATTCTAATCCTATATAGTCATTTCCTACAAAGGTTATTTCTTCATATATTCCTTGAGTATTTTTCTCTCCTTTTACTTCAGTCTTATCATTAGGATCTTTCTTTTTACTTGTAACCTTAAGTTTATTTTCAAATTTACCATTATCTAAAGTTGAACTTAAACTTATATTGGAGAATCCATTTATTCTTGGTAATAGAAGAGATTTATCTAAAACCATTACTGGTTGTAATTCATTATTAATTACAGAAATCCATAAAGTTTTATAAGAAGCTTCTTCAAAATCATCATCTTCTATATTTGCAGGCTCCTTAAGTCCAAGTAAAATACCTACATCTTTTTGATAGTACTCTGTACTTATTTTATTTTCTCTTTTATTACTTTTATCACTATCTAATTTATTAGATTCATTGCTATCTTCTTTTATACCCTCATTAGAAATTTTTTTTAACTTAATAAGATTATCAGTTAATAATAAATATGCTTCATCATCATTAATTGAAATAATACTTAAATATGTTTTATTACTATCATATATAGAATTCACATCTATATATTCATTTTTTATTTCATCCTTTATTTCATTTTTTATTGATATATTATCTATTTCTTTAAAGAATATCTCTCTTTCCATTCTCTTTAACTTAAAGTTTGGGTTAACTATGTTAATTCCATTTACAACTACATCATCTTTGCTTATGTTAACAATATCATCTTTCTCTAAGTGAAAAGCATCACTTACGCTATTTGAATTATTTTCATCACTATCATGTAACTTGCTTACTACTTTCCATTTCCCTAATATCTTTATGTTATCTGACTCTGGTGGTGTTATTTTAGATACATCAAAAGATTCTTTTTGAGAACATCCCATCATAAAAAAGCTAATAATAGTAAAGAAGACTAAAAAAATTTTCTTCATAAAACACCTCTTTTGATTAATTTAAATCATCTTCAACACTCCTGATTAATTTCTTAGGTAAATATATAACTACTTTCGTTCCCTTACCTAATTCACTATAAATCTCTAAATTGCCTTCATGTAAAGCTATAATTTCATCACATATTGATAACCCTATACCATTTTGTGACTTTGAATTTTTTCCCTTATAAAATTTCTCTTTTACTCTAGGCAACTCTTCCTTACTTATTCCGCATCCAGTATCAATTATATTTATATATATTCCTTCTTCATCATATAAAAACTCTATTATTATCTTTTCATTTTCATGAGTGAATTTAAAAGCATTATCTATTATATTTATAAATACTTGCTTTAATCTATCTTTATCCCCTACAATTATAAAGTCTTCTGTAATACCTTTTAATATAAGTTCTTTATGCTCTCTTTCTGCACGAGGATTCATATACAACCTTAAGTACTCTATAAATTCTTTTAAGTTTATTTCTTCATATTTTAATTTTATTTTTCCACTAACAAACTTTGAAAAATCTAATAACTCCTCTACCATATTACTTAATCTATCAGCTTCTTTTTCAATTATGTCAAAGCCCATTTTTAAAGTTTCCCTATCTGTAAAATCATTATTTAAAGTTATTGCCCAACCTTTTATTGATGTTAATGGTGTTCTAAGCTCATGAGAAATCGAAGAAATAAACTCATTTTTTAACATTTCTCTATTTTCAATTTCCTCTGCCATTATATTAAGGCTATCAGCTAGCTTTTCAATTTCATCATTAGTAACAATCCTATTTCTCACTTTCAAGTTTCCCTTAGCCATTTGTTCTGAAACTTTTATTAATTCTGTAATTGGATTTACTATGCTATTAGCTAAAAAATAACTTAAAATTATACCAATAGCTAAAACTGTTATTCCTATTACTAAAAATACTAAAAAGAAATTTAATATAAAATTATCCACATTCCTAAGTGAACTTATATATCTAATAACCCCTACAATTTCATTTGAAGAATTTCTAAGCGGTGCTGAAATAGCCATTACCTTACCAGTATAATCTGGCACTGTTCCAATCCATTTTGATATATCTCCCTCTAAAGCCCTCTTTACATCTACAGGTGTTTTATATTCTTTAGGCTCTAAACCTATGGAATCCATTATTAAATGACCCTTTAAATTATAAATTTGAACTTGTGCATCCGTTTGCTTCCAAAATATATCTACATCTTCATAAACATTTTCTTCTAGACTAACATTTGACAAATATCTTTTATAAAAATCTACAGATATATTAATTTGACTTAATAATATTTCCTCTGTATTTTGATAATAATATCTAGAAATAAAAATCAAAAACATGGCTGAAACTATAATAATAGTTGATAATAAAAGAACTAAAAAATTTTTCATTAGCCTAGTTTTTATACTTTTCATAAAATATGCACCTATCCTTCACCTATATATACTAAAAACTTAAAATATAAGTTTTAATTATTAATTCTATATTTTATATAGCTTTATAAAATTCCTATAAACACTGTAATATATAGATTTATCCTTTCCATCAAAATCCTATCCTACTCATAATATTTTAGGATTTTTACAAAAACAGATCTATCTCTTCCACCTATATCCTGTTCCCCATACAGTTTCTATGTATTTAGGCTTTGAAGAGTTTTCTTCTATTTTAGATCTTAATCTCCTTATATTAACATCAACTATCTTTGGATCTCCAAAAAAGTCTATTCCCCAAACTAAATTCAATAATTCATCTCTAGTAAAAGCCTTTCCTGGGTTTTGCATAAATATTTTCATTAGTAAAAACTCTTTAGGTGTTACATCTATTTCTACATTTTCTTTATATAAACTTTGAGAATATAAATCTAATTTAAAATTATCTACTTCTATACAATCATTATTATCTTCTTCATTTATTCCTTCTAACCTTCTTATTAATGCTTTTACTCTTAAAGTTATCTCTAGTGGATTAAATGGTTTTAAAACATAATCATCTGCACCAAACTGAAGCCCCATGATTTTATCCATATCTTCACCTTTAGCAGTTAACATTATTATTCCCATTCTAGGAAAACTTTCTCTTAACTTTTGACATACTTCAAACCCATTCATGCCAGGTAACATAACATCA
>ERZ773156.684-NODE-684-length-31516-cov-31.1191_pt1 | contig 31516 bp, 31 predicted proteins | sample MGYA00511895_ERZ773156 | MGnify/ENA primary metagenome ERZ773156 (study PRJEB29015, sample SAMEA2737850) | human gut metagenome | biome: human gut; feature: human-associated habitat; material: faeces | place: China | collected 2012 ... | reverse complement strand
TGGTAGTGTGGGGTCTCCCCATGTGAGAGTAGGGAACTGCCAGGCATCAAACAAGAAAAACCCCGTACCGTAAGGTACGGGGTTTTTTGCTTTGTGCGCGGAAAACATGCCGGATGGCGGCTTCCCCTTATCCGGCCTACAATTGTTAAAACATTTTAACAATGGTGCCGCTTTGACTCGTCCCTTTGATTATCAACAAGATTTTGCCAATATTAATTTTCGCGAACATCCCGAACGGTATCAGGTGGGCCGGGGTGAGCAGGGCGTATTGATGGTCGAGCCTTATAAAAGCGAAATCCTTCCACACTGGCGTTATAAAAATGCTGAAGTCGCAGCGCGTTCGGCAGAAGAGATCTACGCCCTCTTTGAAGAGTACCGCAGGAATAACGATTTTGTAGGTATGGATATGGCGCGTAAATTCATACAGATGGGATACACCCGTGCCCGGCGATACGCCAATCATAAAGGCGGAAAAAAGTATGATGAGAAGCGCCAGGTCAAACCCCTCGATCACGATCCAGTAAAAGCAGAGGCCGCTGCGGTATTCAAAACGTGGTGGGATAAAATTCGTGCCGATGAAGATTATTTGCAGCGAAAAAAGGCTCACCAGCAAGCGTGGGGATAATTACTATGTCCGCTAATAATTCGATACCTGATCGAGTTCACAAAATCCAATGAAACATATTGGAAACATTTTATTTACCTAACGATTCGTTTTAAATCCGGTTTTACTGTTTGTGGGCAATGGCCCGCAATGTGAGACAGGGGATTTTAAAATGACAGAAACCGTAGCCAGTGCAGATACGGATAACACAAATTTAGCAGGCAAGGATACTCGCCGTCGGGTTTGGGCAATTGTTGGAGCCTCATCGGGGAACCTTGTAGAGTGGTTTGATTTTTACGTCTATTCATTCTGTTCACTCTACTTTGCGCATATCTTTTTCCCATCAGGGAACACCACAACGCAGCTTCTGCAAACCGCAGGCGTTTTTGCGGCCGGGTTCCTGATGCGTCCCATTGGCGGATGGCTGTTCGGCAGGATCGCGGACAGGAAAGGGCGCAAGACATCCATGCTCATCTCTGTGTGCATGATGTGCGTCGGCTCGCTGGTGATTGCCTGCTTGCCCGGATATGACACAATCGGAACATGGGCACCGGCGTTGCTGTTGCTGGCACGTCTGTTCCAGGGGCTGTCAGTGGGTGGCGAATACGGCACCAGCGCGACATACATGAGCGAAGTGGCTGTTGAAGGGCGCAAAGGTTTCTATGCATCATTCCAGTATGTAACCCTCATTGGCGGACAGCTACTGGCGTTACTGGTTGTGGTGATCCTTCAACAAATCCTTAGCGATGAAGATTTACGCGCCTGGGGCTGGCGCATACCGTTTGCCCTGGGGGCCGCCCTGGCGGTTGTGGCGCTGTGGTTACGCCGTCAGCTTGATGAAACCTCCCAGCAGGAGGTCAGGGCGCTGAAAGAAGCCGGTTCGATGAAAGGGTTGTGGCGTAACCGCAAAGCATTTTTGATGGTATTAGGCTTTACCGCCGCAGGCTCGCTAAGCTTCTATACCTTCACCACCTATATGCAAAAATATCTGGTCAACACGACGGGCATGCATGCTAACGTTGCGAGTGTCGTCATGACGGTGGCGTTACTGGTCTTTATGCTCATCCAGCCGATTGTTGGCGCGCTGTCGGACAAAATAGGTCGCCGCACCTCCATGCTGATCTTTGGTGGCATGCTCACCCTGGGGACTGTTCCGCTTTTGACGGCGCTACAGCATACAACCTCTCCGTATGCCGCTTTCGCTTTGATTATGGTGGCACTTATTATTATTAGTTTTTACACGGCAATCAGTGGCATTTTGAAAGCGGAAATGTTTCCCGCACAGGTGAGGGCGCTGGGCGTAGGCCTCTCTTATGCGGTCGCTAACGCCCTGTTTGGCGGATCAGCAGAATATGTCGCGCTATCCCTAAAGTCATGGGGCAGTGAAACGACCTTCTTCTGGTATGTCACCATCATGGGGGCGCTGGCGTTTATTGTCTCCCTGATGCTGCATCGTAAAGGAAAAGGGATCCGCCTTTAATAATGCGCCATCTGCCAGACGGCGTAGCCGGTTGTTGCCCCGGCTACGTCCCAGGCAAAATCTTTCCAGCTCCAGCCGCTTCCCGAGGGGCGGCTATCCCAAAGTTCTTTTGATGCCCCCAGGCTGATGGAGAACATCAGGCCCATTGTGGCACTTCGATCCCGGCTATACCCCTGATGCAGCGCATAATCATTACCCGCAGCGGACAACATTGCAGACGCCAGAAAGTGTTGAGCTTTATCCTGACCCGACCAGTTATCATTAGCCATATGGCTGCAACCGGTCAGGAAAAGAGGGATTATCAGGAAAGGCGTGCGCATTAACAGACTCCATAAAAAAAGCCCCGTCGATGACAGGGCCCGTGTATTACAGAATGCGGCTGATGAGGCGGTCGATACGGATCCGACGTAGACGGCGAATCAGCTTGCGAACTTTCACCGGATAATCAGCGATGCTTTGCAGATCGCGATAATGACGAACCACGGTGGTATGCGTGCGTATAAGCTCCAGCTCACGATCGCGTTTCGCGGCTAACGCATGCTGAGGATCATGAATAAGGATGGCGTTTTCCAGATCCAGACGCCAGGCGCGTGGGTTCAGGTTATTACCGGTCAGCAGCATCCACTCGTCATCCACCCAAATCCCTTTGAGGTGATAGCTGTTGTCTTCATCTTTCCAGAGACGCACAACCAGCAGGTCCGTGTTCACATAGTACTGTAAACGGCTCAGGAAGCGGCGCAGGTTAATCTCATAGAGATAAGGCAGTGCGCCGATGATCTTGAAAGGCTGATCTTCCGGAATGAAAAAGTCATTTGCCGTTTTATCCCCGACAATGATTTCCACCTTTTTACCATCACGCAACAGCTGAATGATATTACGCACCAGAACGGCGGGAAGGTTGAAGTACGGGGTGCAGATGGTGAGCTTATGCTCAGCGCACGGCATCAAATGAAAGATGGTCTTGTTCAGCAGGCTGGATTTTCCCAGGCCTACCAGAGGCGTAACGGACAGTTCTTCATTACTGGCATCACCCTGAAAACGATAAACCGCATCGCGCAGTTCCTGGCGGAAGGAGCGAACGTCGTTTTTGATTTCCGGGCTTTTCGGGCGATGAGGATCGTCAAGACGGTGTACACCCCGTCCATGAACCAGGTTTTTATCAACCCAGTTGAACATGATGTCGGCCATCTGCGGATTGCGGATCAGATGGTAGCGATCGTAGCGGTATTTATCGAGCTGATGGAGATATACATCATTCAGGCTGGCGCCGCTATAAAGGACGCTGTCATCAATGATAAATCCTTTAAAATGAAGAACGCCAAGCGCTTCACGGGTATTCACCGGTACGCCATACACCGGGATATCAATCCCCGGATTTTCCTGGGCCGTGCGGCAATACCAGTCAGCATTGGTATTAGAGGCAGCCGCACCAATACGGCCACGCTGAGCACGGTGCCAGTCTACCAGCACGCGAACATCCAGTTCCGGACGCTGACGTTTCGCTTCATAGAGCGCGTTCAGGATCGCACGCCCACCTTCATCTTGTTCAAGATAGAGCGCCACAATGCAAATACGTCGCGTAGCGCTGGCAATCTTTTCAAGAAGCGTCTCCCGGAAATGAGCGGGAGCATAAAAGAACTCTACATCATCAACTGACTGAGAAATCTTCGGTAGTTGAGCAAGGTGTTGTTGATGTTTATTACGCTTAAATTTTGACAACATCACAGTGCGTTTCTTCTCTGTTCATTGAAGGGTTGTCTGTACCAGGCAAACAACATAAGCGGACAATGATACCCCAGTGCCGGTAAAAGTGGGTAACATTTCCAGCAGCTTACTCTTGTTTATCCGTCGAAGTCAGGCTGAGGGACAGAGAGACAATGCCTTCATCCAGCTGGATATCAACGTCAAAACCGAGCTTCCGCGCCAGGGTCACCATACCCCGATTGTTTGGCATAGTAATGCCATTCAGGCGTGACAATCCGTGATCGCGCGTATAACCAATGAGTTTTTCGAGCAGCCGTCTGCCCAACCCCAAACCCTTAAGATCGGAACGCACCAGTACGGCAAACTCGGCATCCACATTATCCGGGTCGGAAATGGCACGCGTCACGCCGAGGAGCTCCTCTCCCGCTCCGGAACGGCGGACCGCCACAATCGCCATTTCTCGATCGTAGTCGATCTGGGTCATATTGGCTAAATCGTCATGGGTAAATTCATTGATTTCGCTGAAATAGCGATAGTACAAATCTTCCTTCGTCACCTGCGAGATGAACGCCCGCAGCAGCGGCTCGTCTTCCGGCAGGATAGGGCGAAACAGCGCCCGCTCCCCATTTTTCATCTCCACCCACTCTTCCAGATGAAGAGGATAAGGACGAATGGCGAGACGGCTTTCCGGGTCACCGATATAGGGCGCAATGTCCAGCGTCACGTCCAGGGCGGTAAATTCATTTCCGGAGGCAAGAAGGGGGTGGATATCCAGGCGCTGGATCTCCGCACAGTCAACAATGAGGTTGGAGACCTTCACCAGAAACTGGCTTAATCCGGCGATATCAAGCGGCCGCAGAGCGCTTCTCCCGCGGATTTTTTTGCTTTTGATGGCCTGAATAATTAAATAACGCGCCAGGTTCATGTTCAGAGGGGGAAGCGCGACAACCGCCTGTTCTTCTGGCCGCCACTCAACGCCGCCTTCACCCAGCATAATGAGCGGACCAAAAACCGGATCGTGTTCGACAACCACGCGCAGCTCCTGCGCACCTGCACGGTTGGCCATGCTCTGCACCAGCAGGCCGTGGATCCTGGCCTGTGGCCACGTCATTTTTACGCGATCGATAATGGCATCCGCGGCCTGTTGTACTTCTGTCGCGGTGCGCAGATACAGCATGACGCCCTGCACATCCGATTTGTGCGGAATATCGGGAGAGCGCAGCTTCAGCGCGACCGGATAACCTATCTGCTCAGCAATATGTACCGCCTCAGCGCTGTCGCCGGCAATCCAGGTGGGCAGGGTTTGCATTCCATAACTGCCAAGAATGGGTTGTACCTCATGTGTGTCAAGGGAAGTGGCGCCCTCTTCGATGGCCTGCTGCAAAAGCCTGTGCACATCCACCGAATTTGCGGTGAGATTGCCCGACAGGGCAGGCGTTTCACGCAGCTGCTTCTGGTTGCGGCGGTATTCAACCATATGCATAAACGCGGTAATGGTGCCCTCTGGGGTACGGTAGGTTGGCAACCCGGCTTCACTAAACAGACGCCGTGCCTCCTGCGAGGAGAATTCGCCGCACCAGTTGGTCAGCAGGGTAACGTATTTGCCGCGGGGATGGTTTCGGACCGCCTCAATCAGCGCACGCGCACTTTCGCTACCTGGCGCAACCGCGCTGGGCGAATGGATAATCATCAGCGCATCAAAGTCCTGGCTATCCAGCAAAATCGTGATCGTCTTAATGTAACGATCGCTGCTGGCATCATCGCGCAAATCGAGGGGATTATCGGGAACAACGCTTCCCGGTAACGCATCCCGCAGGCGCTGGAGCGTCACTTCACCCAGCGTGGCCAGCTTGCCGTTGCGTAGCCAGAGCTCGTCCAGCGCCAGGGCGGCGGGAGCTGCACCGTTGCTGACAATCATCAGCTTTTCACCGCGCAGGGGGCGCATGTGGCTTAACGTTTCGACGGCGGAAAAAAGCTCGTGCGTATCCTGTACCCGCAATAAACCGGCGCGCTGGATCGCTGCATCCCATGCGGGATCCATCCCGGAACGGGAATGTAGCAGGCGCTGAGCCGCGGGGCTGCGCCCGCTTTTGATGACCAGAATCGGTTTATTACGTGATGCGCTACGCGACGCCGACACAAAACGACGGGCGTCGCTCAGGTGTTCAAGGTAGAGCAGGATAGCGCTGGTTTTGCTGTCACGCGCCAGGAAATCCAACAGCTCATCGACGTCAATGTCCAGGCTGTCGCCGAGGGCAATGAAATAGGAAAAGCCCATCTCACGCTGCTGCGCCCAGTCGAGGATGGTATTGGATACCGCAGCCGACTGCGAAATAAAGGCCAGTTTGCCTTTACGGATCGGAACCGGGGAAAAACTGGCATTCAGCCCTTGCCAGGGCGCAAGCAGACCGAGGCTATTTGGACCAAGAATGCGCATCTGGTAGCGGCTGGCGCAGGCCAGCAGTTCGGGCTGCTGTTCAGGAGGCGAGGAAAGAATAATGCAGGTTTTACAGCCTTTCTGACCGAGCGACTCAAGCAATTCGAGGTTTCGTTTCGCATGCGTACAGAGCACGGCGAGGTCGGGAACAAACGGTAAACTTTGCACGTCCGGCCACGCCAGCACCCCCTGTACCGCCTTATAAGCGGGCGTAACGGGCATGACCGGGCCGTTAAATCCGCCAGCCAGCAGATTGCGCATCATCAGATACCCTGCGCGGTCCGGTTTCATCGAGGCGCCAATAACGGCAATGGATTTCGGACGGAGTAGCGCTTCTAACCCTCTCTGGCTCATGCAGGCCTCCTGTGAATGCAAGCGACCTGATGATTTTAAACGCTTTCTGCCTCAGTTGCTGTGACGCTACCCTTATGAACGGTTTTTCCCGCAAGATAACGTTCGCGGAAGCAGGAGAAGTGACTGCCCAGCGCGCCGGCCGCCTGGGTATCGCCCGCCAGATCCAGTAGCGCTATGGCGACTTCAGCGGTGCAATATTGACCGTCGGCATGCGCTTCACGCAAGCGATAGGCCGAAACACGCGACAGATCGACGGAAATCACCGGCAGCGCATCAAGATAAGGGCTTTTGCGAAACATCTTTCTTGCTTCGGTCCAGGTGCCGTCGAGCATAATAAACAGCGGCGGCTTACCGGATGGTGGCGCCGTAAGTACCTGACGTTGTTCGCCTGCATATGATGCCGGGAAAACGACCATGGGCTGATAGTCCGGGCTTGCCACCAGGTCGAGCAGAGCCTGAGGTGGCTCAGTGCGCGACCACTGAAACGCTGCGGTGTTGGGTAGAATATCGGCGATCAAACGCCCTGTGTTGCTGGGCTTCATCGGTTCGGTATCGAACATGACCAGACAAAAGCGGCTTTTCGCCTCGCTCGGCGCAAGCGTTTCGCACAGACACACTTTCAGCGGTAAAAGGCAGCGCTGGCAGCGGCGAATACGATTGCCTCGGGCCAGAAAAGGGCGGGTGGCGCGCGCAAGGCGCTCGGCGCGTAATTGAAGTACAGCGTTATCAGTCATGGGCGAAAAGGCAGGAAAAACCCCATTTTCGCAGAGGAGAGAACGGGGCACAAGATATGCCCCGCGAATGTTACAGGGATTCGTTTAACCAGCTGTCGAAAGGCGCTTTTGGTACTGCACCATTGAGCATGTCGATCACTTCACCATTTTTGAAAATCATAATGGTTGGAATGCTGCGAATGCGAAAACGGGCGCTGAGTTCACGTTCCGCTTCGGTATTCACTTTGACAAAACGCATTTTCCCGCTGCGCTCTTCAGCTACGTCTTCGAAGATGGGCGCAAAGTTACGGCAGGGGCCGCACCACGGTGCCCAGAAATCGACCACAACAGGCAGATCGTCCTTGAGGAGTTTGTCCAGCGTAGCACCCGTCGCGTTAATGACATCGCCATCAAATAATTCGTGGCCACAACGCCCGCATTTCGCACCGTCATCCATCCGATCGTCCGGAATGCGGTTTAAAGCCTGACAGTTGGCACATACGGTATTCATAACTAACCTCTGATAGAGCCGTGGAACAACGGCAGAACGCCGATAATGTTTCTGATATGTTACATATTATCAGTGAGCCTGTATGAAACGACAACGCGTTTTATTCAATGGGAACAATAGTCACAGGCTTTTGTACGAAATTATGGCTATGAGCTTGCACATCGGGTAATCTGCGCGCTTCGCGCAGCGCTGGTGGAGAAAAGCATGAACGACGAAATGAAAAACAAAAGCGGCAAGGTCAAAGTGATGTATGTCCGCAGTGATGATGACTCTGATAAACGCACCCAAAATCCGCGTACCGGAAAAGGTGGCGGGCGTCCGGCGTCTTCTCGTGCAGACGGTGGCCGTCGCCCCGCCCGCGATGACAGAAATAACCGCGGCGATGACCGCAAACGTGATGACCGTAAGCGTGACGATCGCAAACGCGATGATTTTGTCCGCGACGGTGGATCGCCATGGCGTACCGTTTCTCGCGCGCCCGGTGAAGAGACGACCGAAAAAGCCGATCACGGCGGTATCAGCGGAAAAAGCTTTATCGATCCGGAAGTGCTGCGTCGTCAGCGTGCGGAAGAGACCCGTGTCTACGGTGAGAACGCCTGTCAGGCCCTGTTCCAGAGCCGCCCGGAGTGTATCGTTCGTGCATGGTTTATCCAGAGCGTGACCCCGCGCTTTAAAGAAGCGCTGCGCTGGATGGCGGCGAACCGCAAAGCCTACCACGTGGTTGACGATGCCGAGCTGACAAAAGCGTCCGGTACAGAACACCACGGCGGCGTCTGCTTCCTGATCAAAAAACGTAACGGCACTACCGTGCAGCAGTGGGTTAGCCAGGCGGATGCCGATGACTGCGTGCTGGCGCTGGAAGATGTGGGTAACCCGCATAACCTGGGCGCTATGATGCGTAGCTGCGCGCATTTTGGCGTGAAAGGCGTTCTGTTGCAGGATGCCGCGCTGCTGGAATCCGGTGCGGCGATTCGTACTGCGGAAGGTGGTGCAGAGCACGTTCAGCCGATCACCGGCGACAGCGTGCTGGAAGCCCTTGAACAATTCCGTAACGCGGGCTACACCATTGTCACCACCTCAAGCCGTGCCGCTACGCCGTTGTTTAAAGCGACGTTGCCGCGCAAAATGGTGCTGGTGTTAGGTCAGGAGCGCGATGGTCTGTCTGATGCGGCACTTTCCAGCGCTGACCTGAGCGTCTCTATCGACGGCACTGGCAACGTTGAAAGCCTGAACGTATCCGTTGCGACCGGCGTGCTGCTGGCGGAATGGTGGCGTCAGAACAAGGCATAAGCCTTTTATGTGCCGGGCCTGACCCGGCACATTCAAACCCTACTCGCTCTCTGCCGGTAACACAGGCATCCAGTCAATCGGCTTTTCGCCACGCTTTTCCAGCCACTCATTCGTCAGAACAAAATGATTACTGCCAAAGAAACCACGATGCGCAGACAGCGGCGACGGGTGCGGCGCCTTCAGCACGTGATGACGCTGACGATCGATAATCGCCCCTTTCTTTTGGGCATGCGAACCCCAGAGTAAAAACACGACGCCTTCACGATGCTCATTGATCAGGCTGATAACCTTATCGGTAAAGGTTTCCCATCCCAGACTGGCGTGGGAGTGTGCCTGACCCGCCCGGACAGTTAATACGGTATTCAGCAACAGCACGCCCTGGCGCGCCCAGCTTTCCAGATAACCGTGATTAGGGCGGGTGAAACCCGGAATCGTTCCTTCCAGCTCTTTATACATATTCAGCAGAGAAGGTGGGATGGCCACGCCCGGACGCACGGAAAATGCCAGTCCGTGAGCCTGCCCGGGGCCGTGGTACGGATCCTGCCCCAGGATAACCACCTTTACATCGCTCAGTTCGGTGTAGCGGAAGGCGTTAAACACATCTTTCTGCGGCGGATAAATTGTCTGGCCGGCCTGCCGTTCAGCCGCAACGGTACTGAGGGTATTTATAAAATAGGGCTGCTGCTTCTCTTCAGCCAGCACGTCATGCCAGGTTAAAGGTGTTGTCATCTCGCTCTCCTGCGAATCTCATTCTGTGTCTAGCTTACCTGTTAAACCCCAACGAGCAAAATTACCCGCGGAAAAGCAGGCTAAGTGACTCAATTTATGTTGAAAACCAGGCAGGATAAGTTGAATTGGTAAACCTTTAAAATTGATCTAAAACAAAAAATACAGACCACACTCTTTGTGTGGTTGGTGGTTTTGTTGATTTAAATCAATAAATCACCCGGGTCTGAATGTTATATATACACACAACAAACAATGGTTTTACCAATTGGCCGCAAAAGGCCAGCATCAGTTAATGTAGCCTAAGGGAGGCAACACATGATTACAGGTATCCAGATTACTAAAGCTGCAAATGACGATCTGCTGAACTCTTTCTGGCTGCTGGACAGCGAGAAAAACGAAGCGCGCTGTGTAGTAGCGAAAGCAGGTTTTGCGGAAGACGAAATCGTTCCGGTGAGCAAACTGGGCGAAATTGAATACCGTGAAATTCCAATGCAAGTGCAGCCAGAAGTACGCGTGGAAGGTGGTCAGCACCTGAACGTTAACGTCCTGCGTCGCGAAACGCTGATGGATGCCGTTGAGCACCCGGAAAAATACCCGCAGCTGACCATCCGTGTGTCTGGCTATGCGGTGCGTTTCAACTCTCTGACCCCGGAACAGCAGCGCGACGTTATCGCGCGTACCTTTACTGAAAGCCTGTAAGGTTTCAGCTTTGGGGGTGGAATAAAAAAGCCGGGAATGTCCCGGCTTTTTTTTACTCTTCCGTTTTTGTCTCTGACGCAGCAGAGCTTGGCTTACGGCGCTTACCAATATTTTTGGTATCGCGGTGGCGCTGTTTAACGCGCGGCTTCTCTTTTTCTTTCTCTTTTCTCTCAGCACGTTTCGCGAGCGCTTTCTTGGACGGTTTACCCGTCATTTTTTCACTCGGCGCACGTGTGGTCGGACGAAGTCCGTCAATCACGCGAGCTTTCAGCGGCTCCTCAACGTAGCGGCCAATTTTCTGTAGCAGCAAATGGTCGTGCGCTTCTACCAGAGAGATAGCAATACCTTTGCGGCCCGCACGGCCGGTACGACCAATACGGTGCAGGTAAGTATCACCGCTGCGCGGCATATCAAAGTTGATCACGTGGCTCACGTCCGGGATGTCGATCCCGCGCGCGGCAACGTCGGTGGCAACCAGCACATTCACGCGGCCATCGGTCAGGCGCTTAATCCCTTCGGTACGCTTAACCTGCGCCATTTCACCTTCGAGATAGCAGTTGTTGATACCGGCATTGCGCAGCATTTCTGCCAGTTCATGCACGCGCTCACGTTTGCGTACGAATACGATGGTACGGGTTGCCTCTTCCTGCTTCAGCAGGTGTTTCAACAACTCAACCTTATGCTCAAGGTTATCTGCGCGGTAGTACCACTGGTGGATCTTCTTACGCTCACGGGTCGATGGCGTAGCGGACACTTCCACCGGATCTTCCAGCAGACGTTCGGCGAAATCTTTAATGGCATCCCCTTCAAGGGTTGCCGAGAACAGCATTGTCTGGTTACGCCAGCGCGTTTCACCCGCGATGTGTTCGATATCCTGGGCAAAGCCCATGTCCAGCATGCGGTCAGCTTCATCGAGTATCAGCGTTTCCACTGCGCGGCAGTCGAAGTTCTCTTCTTTTATGTATTGCAGCAGACGGCCTGTCGTCGCGACAACGATATCCTGGTTTTCGCTGAACACTTCGGCGTGGTTCATATACGCTACGCCGCCGGTGATGGTCGCGATATCCAGATGGGTGTTCGCCGCCAGCTCACGCGCGTGTTCGGCAACCTGCATCGCCAGTTCACGGGTCGGGGTCAGGATCAAAATGCGCGGCGGGCCTGATTTTTTACGCGGAAAGTCGAGCAAATGCTGCAACACAGGCAGCAAGTAGGCTGCTGTCTTCCCCGTGCCGGTTGGCGCAGAACCGAGCACATCGCGGCCCTCAAGCGCAGGCGGAATGGCCGCGGCCTGAATGGCGGTCGGGCGTGTAAAGCCTTTGCTCTCAAGGGCATTGAGCAGGCTTTCATCGAGTTCAAGTTCGGAAAAAGTCGTTACAGTCATGTTCTACCTCTGTGTGGGGCGCTGATTATAGACGTTACGGCTGTAATCTTCATCTGTTTGTATGGATATCGCTTTTCGACCACTTCGCTTTCCCCTATGCTACTCCAGTTTCACTCAGAAGGTTGCCCTGACATGTCTCAACTCAAAGCGCAGTTGCGCCGCGATGGTTTTACGTTTAAACAGTTTTTTGTGGCGCACGATCGTTGTGCGATGAAAGTCGGTACAGACGGTATTTTACTGGGGGCATGGGCTCCTGTCGCAGGTGTAAAACGCATTCTGGATATTGGTACGGGCAGCGGACTTCAGGCGCTGATGCTGGCGCAGCGAACGGAAGAACACGTCACGATCGATGCCGTTGAGCTTGATCCTCAGGCGGCCCGGCAGGCAAGTGAAAACGCTGCCGACTCTCCGTGGGCAGAACGCATCAGGGTAGAATGCGCCGATGTCCTGACCTGGGCGCCGGAGCAGACCGCGCGTTACGATTTGATTGTCAGCAATCCGCCGTATTTCACGCCAGGCGTGGAATGTGGCACGCCGGAACGCGAGCAGGCACGTTACACCGGCTCGCTCGATCACAAGGCGCTACTGACCAGTGCGGCGGAGCTCATCTCGGAAGAGGGATTTTTCTGCGTGGTCTTGCCTGAAAGCACGGGTAATACCTTCATTGAGATCGCACATGAGATCGGCTGGAATCTGCGTCTTCGTACCGATATTTCGGATACGGAAGGACGCTTACCGCACCGCGTGTTGCTGGCACTCTCGCCGAAAGAGGGCGAGTGCTTTATCGACAGGATGGTCATTCGTGGGCCAGACCAGCGTTATTCCGAAGATTACACAGCTCTGACCCAGGCCTTTTATCTTTTTATGTGAACCTGCGGCGTCAACACCGACGGCCCGGACGTTTCAAGCGGTTCGGGATGGTCCAGCGTATAATGCAGGCCACGGCTCTCTTTGCGCATCATTGCACAGCGCACAATCAGCTCGGCAACCTGCACAAGGTTGCGCAGCTCCAGCAGATTATTGGAAACGCGGAAGTTGGCGTAATATTCATCAATTTCCTGCTGCAACATCATGATGCGGCGTAACGCGCGTTCCAGACGCTTCGTTGTGCGTACAATCCCGACATAATCCCACATGAAAAGCCGCAGCTCGTGCCAGTTATGCTGGATAACCACCAGTTCGTCCGGGTTTTCTACCCGACTTTCATCCCATGCCGGCAAGTGTGTTGTCGGACGTGCATAGGGCATGCGTTTGGTAATATCTTCCGCAGCCGACCACCCATACACCAGACACTCCAGCAGCGAGTTTGAGGCCATGCGATTCGCACCATGCAGGCCGGTATAGCTGACCTCGCCGATCGCATACAAACCATCCACGTCGGTACGACCATGATCGTCAACCATCACCCCGCCACAGGTATAGTGGGCGGCAGGTACAATCGGCACCGGATCGCGGGTTAGATCAATACCCAGACTCAGCAGCTTTTCATAAATCATCGGGAAGTGCTGGCGAATAAAGTCTGCCGGTTTATGGCTAATGTCCAGATACATACAGTCCACGCCAAGCCGCTTCATCTCGTGGTCAATGGCGCGGGCCACGATATCCCGCGGTGCCAGTTCACCTCGGGGGTCGAAGTCCGGCATAAACCTGGAACCGTCCGGACGCTTCAGATACGCGCCTTCGCCACGCAACGCTTCAGTTAACAGGAAGTTACGCGCCTGCGGGTGGAACAGGGCGGTAGGATGGAACTGGTTAAACTCCAGATTCGCCACGCGGCAACCTGCGCGCCAGGCCATGGCGATACCGTCTCCGGAGGCGATATCCGGGTTAGTCGTGTACTGGTAAACCTTGGAGGCGCCGCCGGTGGCCAGCACAACGGCTTTTGCCTGGCAGGTTTCCACCTTCTCTTTATTCCGATTCCACACCCATGCGCCGACAACACGGCGCGTGCCGGGCAGGCCAATTTTATCGGAAATAATCAGGTCGACGGCGTTGCTGCGCTCCAGTACCCGAATATTGGGATGGCTGAGGGCTTTGCTGACCAGCGTGGTTTCAACCGCTTTTCCGGTTGCATCAGCAGCGTGCAGAATACGGCGGTGGCTGTGCCCGCCTTCACGGGTCAGGTGATAGCTCTCTTCACCATTAGGCTGAACCTGCGTATCAAACAGCACGCCCTGATCGATAAGCCATTGCACGCAGTGGCGGGCATTGCTGGCGACAAACTCTGCGGCATGCTCATCCACGATCCCGGCACCGGCAATCAGGGTGTCTTCTACGTGCGAGGCAATGCTATCCGTTTCATCAAACACCGCGGCAATACCGCCTTGTGCATAGAAGGTGGAACCTTCGCTCATCGGCCCTTTACTCAGCACGATTACGTTCTGATGTTCCGCCAGGCGCAGTGCGAGGGAGAGGCCGGCAGCACCGCTGCCAATGATCAGTACATCACAATGAAGTTCAGGCGTCGTGTTCATGATGTTTGTTTAATTTACTAAACATGGTGTGGGGAGAATAGCATTGCGATGCGAGATATCGCACGTTTTTTTTGAGGTGTGTTGCAATGACTAAACGGAATCCCGGAGGTTAAATCTGCGCTAAATGGCCGGAAATATTTTGCGAAGCAGATCGTTAGCTTCAGATTTTGTGGTGAAATAAAGCCTGTGTTGCGTTACTCTTCTGACGATAAAGTTAATGATTCTTGTCAGAAAGCGGGTGCGTATCGTGAACAGACTTATAATGAGAGAAAATGAATGGTCTGCGGCGCGATGAACAAAAACAAAGGCGTTACGGAACTTATTGAAGAACAGTCACTCTAATTCGGTGCTTGCTCAAAGTGCAATGTTGTTAGAGTGGCGTTTCGATAACGCGTGGAATTTGGTTTGGGGAGACATTACCTCGGATGAGCGAGCAGTTAACGGACCAGGTCCTGGTTGAACGGGTCCAGAAGGGAGATCAGAAAGCTTTTAACCTACTGGTGGTGCGCTACCAGCATAAGGTAGCGAGTCTGGTTTCCCGCTATGTACCGTCAGGCGATGTTCCTGATGTTGTACAAGAGTCTTTTATTAAGGCCTATCGCGCGCTGGATTCATTCCGGGGGGATAGTGCTTTTTATACCTGGCTGTATCGTATTGCAGTCAATACGGCTAAGAATTATTTGGTTGCTCAGGGCCGGCGTCCGCCTTCAAGTGATGTTGACGCTATCGACGCAGAAAACTTCGAAAGTGGCGGCGCGCTGAAAGAAATTTCGAACCCTGAGAACTTAATGTTGTCAGAAGAACTGAGACAAATCGTTTTTCGCACGATCGAGTCGCTCCCGGAAGATTTACGCATGGCAATTACGTTACGGGAGCTGGATGGCCTAAGCTATGAAGAGATAGCCGCCATCATGGATTGTCCGGTCGGCACGGTTCGTTCACGAATTTTCCGTGCGCGAGAAGCCATTGATAATAAAGTTCAACCGCTTATCAGGCGTTGACGATAGCGGGATACTGGAAAAGGTATTAGGCATGCAGAAAGAAAAACTTTCCGCTTTAATGGATGGTGAAACGCTGGATAATGAGCTGCTCGATGAGTTGTCTCATTCTCCCGAAATGCAACAGACCTGGGAGAGCTATCATCTTATCCGCGACACGCTGCGCGGTGATACCAGTGAGGTTCTCCATTTCGATATCTCAGCACGCGTTATGGCGGCCATTGAGAACGAACCTGTTCATCAGACCACGCCGCTGATTCCTGAAGCGCAGCCTGCACCTCACCAGTGGCAGAAAATGCCGTTCTGGCACAAGGTGCGTCCATGGGCCAGCCAGCTCACCCAGATGGGGGTCGCTGCGTGCGTATCGCTTGCAGTTATCGTTGGGGTCCAGCACTATAACACTCAGTCTGAAGCCAATCAGCAACCTGAAGCGCCAGTGTTTAATACGCTGCCGATGATGGGTAAAGCCAGCCCGGTTAGCCTGGGCGTACCGGCAGATGCCTCCGCAAGCGGCGGACAGCAACAGCAGGTACAGGAGCAGCGCCGTCGCATTAATGCGATGTTGCAGGATTACGAGTTGCAGCGCCGTCTGCACTCCGAGCAGCTTCAGTTTGAGCAGGCCCAAACCCAGCAGGCTGCTGTGCAGGTGCCAGGAAACCAAACTTTAGGAACGCAATCGCAGTAATGAAGCAACTTTGGTTCGCCATGTCTTTGATGGCGGGTAGCCTGTTCTTCTCTGCTAACGCCTCGGCTGATGTTTCATCCGGGGCGTTGTTGCAGCAAATGAATCTGGCCAGCCAGTCACTCAATTACGAGTTGGCATTTATCAGCATCAATAAGCAGGGTGTCGAATCGTTACGCTATCGCCACGCCCGCCTTGATAACCAGCCGCTCGCCCAGCTTTTACAGATGGATGGCCCGCGTCGGGAAGTGGTCCAGCGTGGGAACGAAATCAGCTATTTCGAGCCTGGCCTTGAGCCGTTTACGCTCAATGGTGACTACATCGTTGACTCCCTGCCGTCGCTCATTTACACCGATTTTAAACGTCTCGCCCCCTACTATGATTTTATCTCGGTGGGGCGAACGCGTATTGCCGACAGGCTGTGCGAAGTGATCCGCGTTGTTGCGCGGGATGGGACGCGTTACAGCTATATCGTCTGGATTGACGCAGAGACGAAGCTGCCGATGCGCGTTGATCTGCTCGATCGCGACGGTGAAACGCTGGAGCAGTTCCGTGTGATCTCCTTTGACGTAAACAGTCAGGTCGGCAACAGCATGCAGAATCTGGCCAAAGCCAGCCTGCCGCCTTTGCTTTCCGTGCCTGCCGGCGATTCTGTCAATTTTAACTGGGTACCATCCTGGATCCCGCAAGGGTTCAGCGAAGTTTCCAGCAGTCGTCGCCAGCTGCCTACTATCGAAACTCCGGTTGAGTCGCGACTCTATTCCGATGGGCTGTTTAGCTTCTCGGTGAATATTAATCGCGCTACGGCGAACAGTTCCGAACAGATGCTCCGTACCGGTCGCCGGACGGTCAGCACGACGGTGCGCGATAATGCGGAAATTACCATTGTCGGTGAATTACCGCCGCCAACGGCAAAACGTATTTCAGACAGCATTAAATTCAGGGCTGCGCAATGATTAAAGAGTGGGCCACGGTCGTATCCTGGCAGGATGGCGTAGCGCTTGTTAGCTGTGACGTTAAAGCATCATGCAGCAGTTGCGCTTCGCGAGCCGGTTGCGGCAGCCGCGTGTTGAATAAGCTGGGGCCGCAAACGTCGCACACTATTACTGTGCCGAGCGCTCAGCCGCTGGTGGCAGGGCAAAAAGTGGAGCTCGGCATCGCTGAAGGTAGCCTGCTCACTTCCGCCATGCTGGTTTACCTTTCTCCGCTCGCAGGCCTGTTCGTGATGGGCGGGGTTTTCCAGATGCTGTTCGGCACAGATTTGGCCGCCATGTGCGGGGCCGCGTTGGGCGGCGTGGGCGGGTTCTGGCTTGCTAAAGGCGTTTCCCCAAGGCTTGCCGCCCGGGAAGCGTGGCAGCCCGTTATCCTCAGCGTTGCACTGGCACCCGACCAACTTCGTGTTGAGACGCTCTCTTCTGAGGCCCGGTGATCTGCCGGGCTTTATTATTATTTACATCGCAATAAAGAAAACGCCGTCTCTTCGCGCTATACCTGGCTCTAAGTGCAGTTCCAGCTGACGAGGATGTAGTGTAGAATGCTGCGTTTTCGCACTGAAAAACGTCAGGCTAAGAACAGCGGCCTCCAGGAATTCGTAAGGCATAATTATTTAACTATATGAAGAACATACGTAACTTTTCGATCATTGCTCACATCGATAATTGATACCCCGCCAGCCTCCGCAAACCTCCGACAAAAACGCCTCAAGATCCCCATCAAATCAGCCTTTCCAAAAATTATACTGTTTGCATGTACAGTCAACCTACGACATCATAAGTCATGGTTTTTGTGTCCACCAGTGCGTCCATATCCTATGATGGACATATAACCTCCCGTTCTGATGGACACACGCAGGGACAAATCATGGCTATTTCAGATAGTTATCTAAAGTCGTGCCTTGGGCGCGAACGAGACAAAGTTGAAGAAAAGGCAGACCGTGATGGTCTGTGGGTACGCATCTCCAAAAAGGGGGCCGTTACTTTTTTCTACCGATTCCGCTTCCTGGGCAAACAAGACAAGATGACGATCGGCAGCTATCCGGAGTTCGGTTTAAAGGCTGCGCGCGATGAAGTGGCTAAGTGGGCCGCTATTCTTGCCCGTGGTGAAAACCCAAGGATCAGGCAAAGCCTCGACAAAGCCAAGATTAATAGCCAGTACACCTTCGAAGAGCTGTTCCGTGAATGGCACTCTATGGTCTGCATTCAGAAAGAGTCAGCCGGGCAGGTCCTCCGCTCGTTTGAACTGCACGTTTTCCCCAAGCTCGGGAAATACCCTGCGCATCAGCTCACGCTACACAACTGGCTCACTGTCCTGGACAGATTGGCCCAGGGTTACAGCGAGATCACCCGGCGCGTAATCAGCAACGGCCGACAGTGTTATTCCTGGGCAGTGAAACGGCAGCTGCTGGAAGTTAACCCGCTGTCAGAAATGTCTGGGCGTGATTTCGGCATCCAGAAACAAATGGGTGAGCGAACCCTGGACCGTAAAGAACTGGCGATTGTCTGGCGAGCCATTGAGGATTCCCGCCTCATTGAGCGAAACAAGATCCTCTATAAATTGTCTCTGATATGGGCATGCAGGGTCGGCGAACTCCGGCAGGCTGAAGTCGCACACTTTGATTTTGAAGAAGGGATCTGGACTGTTCCATGGGAAAACCACAAGACAGGGCGGAAGACAAAGAAACCGATAATTCGACCTATTATCCCGGAAATGCTCCCGCTGATAAAACGGGCCATAGAGCTGGCGCCAGGACGCTTTGTTTTTTCAAAATATGAAGACAAGCCGATGAGTGAAGGATTCCATATGAGCATCAGCAGCAACCTGGTTAAGTTCATGCTCAAGGCTTATAACGAGCAGGTCCCACACTTTACTATTCATGATCTGCGCAGGACTGCGCGAACGAACTTCTCAGAGCTAACCGAGCCGCATATCGCTGAGATAATGCTCGGGCACAAACTGCCTGGTGTTTGGTCGGTGTACGACAAGCACACCTATGTTGAGGAAATGAGAGTGGCATATGGTAAGTGGTGGGCCCGACTTATGAGCATCGTCGAGCCCGACATTCTGGAGTTCACGCCGCGTCAGGTTGGGTGAACAAATCGGGGCATAATAGGACAACTTAAGACATCTTAAGACAGTATGAGGTTGACCCCGTATAACTGTGGTTATAAACTGACTCTACATCACTAAAGAGTGATATGGAGGATGGTATGACACAAAAACGCGAAATTAGAACCAGTGATAAGCCGCGCCAGACTGTGCGTCGCTCAGCTGAGTATAAGGCGCGTCTGAGTGCAGCTTCTGCCATGCTGGCTGATAAAATGGACGAGAAGCGTATTGCATGGGCTTCAAAATAAGTCGCTCCCAAGCGCTAATCGAAGTTATTACTCAGTTTCCAATCACTGAGCTCCCTATACAAGAATTCGAAGAGTATAAGCGGGAATGCATCGATTATGATGACGTTCCCGCTCCTCCCATCCAAATTCAACTAGCTCATCCTGCTCACATAGAAACTATTGGACGTGACAAGCTCATGGAGCGTCCGGTTGAGGCTAGGGGTGAAGAACTACATCATGTTCATATCTGGCAGGAAGGTTGTTGCTGGGAAGATGGTGATGGGCTTCTAGTTCAGTGGGCTTCAACAAGCGATAGTTACGTTGTCTATTCTTACTTTATTGACAGAGATAAGGACCATCACTTCTATGTCATTGACTACTGCAACGACAAAGCTCACGCGTTGATTGAAGACAAGCAACAAGTCGCAGAGTGGACCCGCCAAGCCCAAGAGTTCAGGGTCAAAAATATTTAAAATTTGAAACCGCTGAAAGCCGATTGACTCAATCGGTTTTTTTATGCTTATCAATCAGCTCAGCAGTTTATCGAATTTTCAAAAGTTCTCAGGCCGACGCAGTTTTCCTAATTCATCCCTAACTAAATTCAGGTGAGACATCGGCTTGCGGGTAGCCCTGGACATCTCTCTGATTTGCCAGGCGGTGACTTTGGTTTTTAACCATTTATTGGGGCCGCCCATGTAAGCGCAATCCGGCTCAGGGAAAGGATTCTCGTTTGGGGCTCTTTTCCTGTAGCGTTCGAGCGTACGCGGGGAAATACACAATTGGCCGCAGATATCTTTGGTGCTCATCAGCTCAAATTTATTCGTTGCTTTGCTCATCTTCGTTCTCCAAGGGCCCCAACCGGGGCCGTTTGATAATTCTTTATCAGGACGACTGGCCGGGAAGGGCACGCAAGCGGCGCATGCCTGTCATTGCCGTGGCCACATACCCCTCATGAAATTGATCCCGAAGCATATCCAAATCCCACAGACGGGCTGCCAAAACAGGAGTCCTGAACATGCACGCCATTTCATATCAACAAAATACCGGATTAGCGGTTTTACCGAAGTCGAGGTATTCACCAACAAAATCCAATACCCTGACGGCAAGCCGCCAAAATGGGCAAAAGTTACAAAGGGTGTTTACCCCTCATACTGGGAGGAGTGGAAATCAGTTCGGGAGAGCGCGCGCGTTCTGTGCAAAGCGTGTAACGGCAAAGGAGTTATCAGCAATGCGTGTCGCTGCCACGGGAAAGGGAGGGTGCTGGATAAGAAAAAGACAGAGGAACAGGGCGTGCCGGTCATGAAGGTGTGTGACCGTTGCACGGGGAGAGGTTACGCCCGGCTAAAATTTTCCAATGTGCTGGAGGGCGTCCGCACCGTATGGGATGTAAAAAAAACCACCGCTTACGGTCAGCTGCAACCGCTGTTTGAATTGCTGGTGGAAGAATGCCACAGGCAAGAAGGTTATGCAGACAGCGCCTTAAAGTCAGTTACGATGTAGGCTGATTTTCTATAAAGCTCAATTGTCAGAGAAAAAAGGTGTTGAGGTCTGCGGAATTTTCGGCTAGCATTAACTCTAACGCTGGGAATCCGTTCATTCGTTCCGACCAGCAAGAAATCCTTAAAGCCCTGCGGTTAATACCGCGGGGTTTTTTCGTTTTAAACACAACGGAAAGCCTGATTTCATGCCCTGCTTAGGCGTGACACTAAGCATTCGGGAGAGCTGGCTTCCCGTTATGAGCAAAAGGTCATTTCTGATGGCCTTTGACAGAGTGAATTTTTTCATCAGTGCTATAGTTTTTATGGCATTTGATAATGCTCTCGATACTGATAACACTGGGTGGGGTATACACCCGCTTCGCAGAGACAACTGCATGACCCATGACCCATGACCAGCAACCCAATGCTGGTCTTTTTTTTCCGCCATTAGCTCAACTGGACAGTGCACGGAGCTTCTACCTCTGTGGTTCGAGGTTCAAATCCTCGATGGCGGACCATTAAGCACTACAACATTCGTTTACTGAAGGCTACCATCCGGCGGCCTTTTATATGCTCTTGACTATGCAAGCATGAAATAGTGAAAAATGCTTGCTATGTGTTTTGATTGCTGTTTATTATGCAAGCATATTTTACAGAAAGGTGCTTGCATATGTCAGACGATAAGAAAGATCCAAAGGGTAAAGCTAAGGGCGGGATTGCTAGGGCTAAGTCTCTTACTAAAGAGCAGCGTTCTGACATTGCCAAAAAGGCTGCTGCTGCAAGGTGGAGGGATAAAATTCACAAAGCCACCCATATGGGTAATTTCAAAGATGAATTTGGAATAGATGCTGAGTGTTATGTCTTAAGTGATGAATCGAAAACCGCAGTAGTTACTAAGGCTGGACTTGCTCGACTTTTAGGTATCGGCAACTTCGCAAGGGATGTCGATAAACTACTAAGCGCTGGTTACATGAAGGAGTTTGGTGGTCCAAGTTTAATAGCGAAAATTGAAAATCCTATTAATTTTCAATATAGTGGGCAGTCCAAAAACATCAATAACGCTCATGGGTTTGATATTGATGTGATCGTTGATATCGGAAAGGCGCTGATAGATGCAAAAAGTGCCGATGCTCTGCCACCGTCTAGAATTCCTGCTGCCGATACAGCTCAAAAACTAATAAATGCTTCCGCTAAATCAGGTATAAAAGGCGTAGCCTATGCATTGGCCGGTTATCGACCTGAAGTTCAAGAGGTAATCGATGCTTTTAAGGCATTTGTACGAGAGGAAGCCCGCCAATATGAGAAAGAGTTTCCCGACGAGTTGTATGAAGAATGGTATCGGTTATATGGACTTAATCGTCCGGAAAAAGGCAGGCCGATCCGCTTTGGACAGTTGACTAATATGCAAATTTACGTCCCACTGGCTAAGAGTAAGGGGAAGATATTAGAGCAAATTCGCGCCAGTAGGGATGAGAATGGAAAGCAATCAGATAAGTTACACCTCTTCCTTTCTGAAATTGGCGTCAAGGCCTTACGACAACACATCGGCAAACTTCTTGGCGTTGCAGCAATGAGCGACAACAAAGAGGAGTATGAGGCCGGCATTGAAAAAGTTTTTGGCCGTATGAAGCCAGAATTATAAACTTTCTGCCCGGCCACCGCGCCGGGTTTTTATTGTCTAAAGTCTTTCCCAATACTGCCGATAATCTTCGTTCTGAAATTGAAAAAAATAAATATCTGCATTCGTTGCCCGCTCCCGTGCGGGCTTTTTTTATTCCCCTCATTACTGAGAGGATACACAGCTATATGAGGGGAGACCTATGTCCGATCCATTTTCCGGCACAGGGCTGGCCGGTTTAGCTTTGACTGGAGCAAGTGTTTACGGTCTATTGACCGGAACTGATTACGGTGTTGTTTTTGGAGCATTTGCAGGCGCAGTATTCTACATAGCGACAGCAGCTGACCTGAGTGTGTTACGTCGCCTGGCCTACTTCTTCGTGTCGTATATCGTCGGCATTCTTTGTTCGGGGTTGTTGGGGTCAAAACTCACATTTTGGACGGGGTACACCGAGAAGCCTCTGGATGCTATTGGTGCCGTAATAGCTTCTGCGTTAGCCGTTCAAATCCTTACGTTCCTGAACAAGCAGGACATCGGCTCGCTGGTGGCGCTGATAACGCGCCGGGGAGGTTCAGGTGGTACTAAATGACCCAACAGCAACTATCAACGCGCTGCTCTGCGCCGGAGTTGTAATTACTCTGATGTTTTACCGCCGTGGTGATTCGCGGCATCGGCCATGGATTTCGCGTTTAGCCTGGCTGATTACCGTCACTTACAGCGCTGTACCGCTGGCGTACCTGTGTGGGATCTACCCGCATTCATCATGGGCCACCATTGCGGCCAATATCATATTCCTTTCCGTGCTGGTGGCCGTCAAAGGCAACGTTGCACGTCTGGTTGATCATCTGAGGCACTAATGAACCAATCACAATTTCAGAAGGCGGCTGGTATCAGCGCCGGATTAGCTGCGCGCTGGTTTCCGCATATCGACGCCGCCATGAAGGAATACGGCATCACCGCACCGCTTGATCAGGCCATGTTTATTGCCCAGATGGGGCATGAAAGCACCAGATTTACCCGACTGGTGGAGAACCTGAATTACGCGGTTGAAAACCTGGTACCGACGTTCGGCAGCCACCGCATCACTCAACAGCAATCCGCCGCACTTGGCAGAACGGCAACGCAACCGGCAAACCAGAAAGCGATCGCCAATCTGGTATACGGTGGTGAGTGGGGAAATGAACACCTTGGCAATCAGGTCGCTGGTGATGGCTGGAAATATCGCGGTCGTGGGCTGAAACAGATTACCGGCCTGAGCAACTATCGCAGTTGTGGCCAGGCGTTGAAACTGGACCTTGTTACTCATCCGGAGCTGCTTGAAAAGGATGAATACGCCGCGCGCTCTGCCGCATGGTTCTATGCCTCCCGCGGTTGCCTTCTTCATTCCGGCGACATTGAGCGCGTGACACTGTTAATCAATGGCGGCCGCAACGGGCTGGATAAACGCCGTGCGCTGTTTAATCTGGCGAAATCAGTTTTGGTGTGAGGTGAGAGTGGGTATCGAAACGATAATCGGGCTGGCCGCACTGGTGATTTCCGCCATTGCAGGCGCTTTTGGCCTGGGCCATATTCGCGGCACCAGCAAAGCTGAAGCGAAAGCCGACCAGCAGCGCACCAAAGATAACGCAGCGGCAACGGTCGCAGCAGCCGAACGCCGGGTAGAAGCAACGAAAGAGGCCAGCAATGTACAGCAGACTGTTAACCATATGTCTGACGACGATGTTGATCGCGAGCTGCGGGACAACTGGACCCGTAAGGGTTGAGGTAGCCGATACGTCTTGCGACTGGGTTAAACCCATCTACTGCACAGCGCACGACTGGGATGTACTGGACAGGCAGACGAAGCGCGACATCCTGGCGCATAACAAAGCGTGGCAGGCGAACTGCAAGTAGGCCTTAATTGAAAGATAACTAAATAAATTTTCCAAATGGTCGTTATATAGAGAGTGTGTTTAATTAAGGGGGCAAACAATGCCTTTTCTCATGGTGTTCTTTGTTGTCATTATGGTGTTACTCCTCTGGAAGGCAGGAATACCCCAGGCTATCATTATGTTAATCATACCCATCATGTTTAGTACTTTGGGAGGTATGGTTGCCGCCGTGGGAGTAAGCGCGTTCGCTACACCTATTGTTGGAGTGCCTGTTGGAATCGTTGTATTTTTAATGTTGATGGGTAAGTTTTTATCCAGAAGGTAACCTAAATCCAATACTGAGGACAGGCATGTCACATGAATAGCTATGGCTTTCTTATGCGCATTCTTCATCTATTACAAAGCTCATCTGCTGGTTGCTAATGATGATAAAATGCAGAGTCCCATGGATTTTGGGGTAGGAAAAGCCTGGATATGATGCTAGAAATCATAACATTAAAAAGACCGTGAGATGCAGTATGAAAATCTTAGGATTGGATGAGTACAGAACCCTTCGTGAGGGAGGGACAATGAAGTATTTTGAACTGGAACGCATGCCTAACAGCACTTGGGTTGCCATTTTCGAAAGTTTGTTTGCCGAAAAGGATGAAAAGGCGTGGGTAGAGGGTTACTGCATTGTGACGAACTGCTCAAACAGTGAAGTATCCACCCGGTTCATATACTTGAAAGAAAAGTGCGAAGAAGCGAACTCTATATACAGGGTTAAGCATTCTGCACTATAACTAATTAAATAAACTTAAACTCCTGGTGATTTGTTTGCTGCCATTTTCACTTCTTTCAGAATTGAATTCAGGTGTATGAGTTAAAAAAGACTTTTGGGATATTAAAGGTAACGTAAATCACAGGCAAAAGATTCGTCAATGTGATTGAGTGTTCATGGGACTAACAATCTTCTCTTGTAAGGAATTATGTGTAGAAGGAGATTTTATGGCACAGCTATTGATTTTTGCTGATGATGAGCCTGCTAAGTTGCTGAAAATTCGAAGTTATCGGAGCAAGATTCTTTATCTGTATGCTAATGATGAGGTGAGGTGTTTGGATGTGGTGATTTTTTTTTCAACTTTTCTGAAAGGCGAAAGTGGAGCCATATTGGTGGCAGCCGACAGATACGTGAGCAGGAAAGAAATTATCGAGGCTTATGATGCTCTGATTGGTTGAAAGCAGCGAGACTGGCGCGTAGCAGTAGGATGGGGCATGCTTGGTTCTATACGTCAGTAGAGTGATACAGGAGTTCATATCGGCCAGACGAAGCGTGATGCTACTTTAATCCAGCGGGTGAGCGCTTAATATTGTTTGTCCCAACGGTTCGAACCCATTTCTGATTACCACATTCAAGCCACTGGCACTCGCTGGTGGCTTTTTTTATTGGAGTGAATAATGGCAAAACCGGACTGGGGAGAGCTTCAGCAACGGTTCCTGTCCGAACATGCCGCAACCGGCGTATCACCAAAGGAATGGTGTGAAGCGCAGGGACTGAACTACGCTACCGCCCGTCGATATATCAAAAAAACTTCTGCGCAAACTGCGCAAACTGCGCAAACTGCGCAAACTGCGCAAAAATCTGCGCAGAAAAAAGTGCGCATTGCGCAGAAAGAACAAAGCGCAAATGAGCTGGTCGACGAACTCCGGCAGCGCGGCATCCACTTCAAAAGCCTTACGGACAGCATCGACACTTCCAGCCCAATGGGGCGTTTCATATTCCACATCATGTCAGCCCTGGCCGAGATGGAGAGGGAGTTAATCGTGGAACGCACCCGGGCAGGACTGGCGGCAGCCCGGGAGAAAGGGCGCATAGGCGGCAGAAGGCCGAAGTTAACCCCTGAGCAATGGGCGCAGGCTGGCAGGCTGATCGCAAACGGAATGGACAGAAAGCAGGTGGTGATTATTTACGACGTTGCGGTGTGCACCTTGTATAAAAAATTTCCGGCGCGGTAGGGGTAGAGGAAAAAAATATTGAACATTTAATCCAATTTTCGTAATAAAGTATTGAAATGATGTAATAAAGTTGTTGAAATTTTGGTAAGCGGTTGGGTTGAGCATTGGGGGTATTCATGGCAAAAACAGATTCTATTACACCTGAAGAGTTTAGGGCTATTCACTTTGAATTGTCTAAAATCTCATCAACTTGGGCAGACTTATGGCTAACATTGTTTTCTCTCCGTGCTGAAGGCAGCAGGGTGATTACTATTAGATATTCCGATATCGAAGATGACATGCTGCACTTGGCTGGAACTCCAAAATTTGAGCCACGAACAATTAGATTAAATTTATTGCTTTCTAAGTTAATTGCGTACAGAAAGGATTGCAATCCTTCTGATATTTATGTTTTCCAGAGTAGATCAAATCGAGTTAAAGGGTTAGCTAGGCCTGTGACTGTAATAGCAATGAATAATGCCTTAAAACAAGCATCCAAATATGTAACAAGGAAAAACATCACCATGAAAAGTGCTTTAAGGGTAATCGGAAGGAACTAGTTGGACGAGGGTTCATACACTAAATACCCACCTGTTTATGGAAAGTTAGGACGATGGTCAATGATCACGTCCTTTATCAAGTCATTATTCTCCCTGATGATTTTCGATTTACTACTCGATTGGATGTAAGATATGTACATGCATGAATCTTAGGAGGGATTTCGAGTAAGTAAAATGAGATCCTGATCAGAATAAATCAAACCTGGCATTGAGTAGAGTAAATAATAAAGCAGCGCATGCAAGATTTAATAGTATAACAAAACGGGCAGAAACATTCACTGAACAAATCTCCTGATCATGTATTAGACAGAGAATGACTGTAATGTAAAACCATCTTACATACACCTACTAAAAAAGACAGATAAAACAAGGTGCCATCCGATGAGATAGCTAAGCATTTGCGCCTTGGATAGGTCTTACCATCGGAACATCGGGTTATGCTCGCTTGTTGAGTGCTGAGAAATGAAGAGATTAGAGGTTTATAAGAGGTAGCCAGTTTGTCAAACGAGATAGTTTATTTATGATGCTCAACATATTGAATTGTTTAGCTTTATCATGGTGGTTTAGGGGGCGTTAAAACGAACTTATCACATTGTATTAAAAGTAAACAACTATCTTTCGTTTGATGCCTGAAAGCAGATGGGGATGGTTTTTCACTTTTTCTTCTAAAGGTCCAGAGTACGTTGCCGATAGTGAACATAGCGGCGCAGGAGCCAAATGGTGGAAGCCGTAAACTTAATTTAAGTTCAGTCAAATAGGAATTACTATCATGGCACAAGTCATCAATACCAACAGCCTCTCGCTGATCACCCAGAACAACATCAACAAAAACCAGTCTTCAATGTCTACTGCCATTGAGCGTCTGTCTTCCGGTCTGCGTATCAACAGCGCAAAAGATGACGCTGCTGGCCAGGCGATTGCTAACCGTTTCACCTCTAACATCAAAGGTCTGACTCAGGCTGCCCGTAACGCCAACGACGGTATCTCCGTTGCACAGACTACTGAAGGCGCACTGTCTGAAATCAACAACAACTTACAGCGTATCCGTGAGCTGACTGTTCAGTCTTCTACTGGCACCAACTCCAAGTCTGACCTGGACTCCATCCAGGACGAAATCAAATCCCGTCTGGACGAAATTGACCGCGTATCCGGTCAGACCCAGTTCAACGGCGTGAACGTGCTGGCAAAAGACGGCTCCATGAAAATTCAGGTTGGCGCGAACGATGGCCAGACCATCACTATCGACCTGAAAAAAATTGACTCGTCTACTCTGAACCTGACTGGCTTTAACGTTAATGGTGAAGGTTCAGTAGCTAATAAGGCAGCAACTAAAGCTGATTTGACAGCTGCTCAGCTCACTACAACAGCTGCTGGCGGTTCTATCGCTGCTCCTGCTGCAGATGCTAATGGCGTAACTAAGTATACAGTAAGCGCGGGATTGAACGAATCTACCGTAGCTGACGTGTTTGCTGGCTTAGGTGATACTGCCGTAGTTAATGCTAATATTACCAGTGGTTTCGACGCTGTTACTGGTAATAACTATACGTATCATAAAGATACTAATGATTTTACATTCAATGCTACTATTGCAGCTGGTGACGCAACAACTCCAAGTAATAGCGCCAAGTTACAATCTATCCTGACTCCTAAAGCAGGTGATACCGCTAATCTGAACGTTAAGATTGGTGCAACATCTGTAGATGTTGTTCTGTCAAGCGATGGTAAAATCACTGCGAAAGATGGTTCCAAGCTTTTCATTGGTATTGATGGCAACCTGACTCAGAACAGTGCTGGTGCTGGTATTAAGCCTGCAACTCTTGATGCTCTTACTCAAAACACAACTACTCCTGCGGCGGCAGTTCCAGTCACCATTACGACCGAAGATAAGACTGAAATCAAATTAGCGGGTGCAACTGTTGCTGGTCAGAGTGGTGCAATTGTAGTTACTGGTGCCCGAATCAGCGCTGAAGCTATGCAGTCTGCTACCAAAACGACTGGTTTCACAACTGGCACAACGACAGTAGCAGCTAATACTGGCAAAGTTACAATTGGTGGTAATCAAGCTTACACTCAGACTGACGGTACGTTAGCTGCCAAGAATGAAACTGAGATTTTCCTGCAGAAAGACGGCTCCATTACTAACAATTCCGGTAAGGCTGTATATGTACAGGAAGATGGGAAATTCACCACAGATGCAGCAACTAAAGCAGCAACCACTGCTGACCCACTGAAAGCGCTGGACGATGCTATTGCCTCTATCGATAAGTTCCGTTCTTCTCTGGGTGCAGTACAGAACCGTCTGAGCTCTGCTGTGACCAACCTTAACAACACTACCACTAACCTGTCTGAAGCGCAGTCCCGTATTCAGGATGCCGACTATGCGACTGAAGTGTCGAATATGTCCAAAGCGCAGATCATTCAGCAGGCTGGTAACTCCGTGCTGTCCAAAGCTAACCAGGTTCCTCAGCAGGTTCTGTCTCTGCTGCAAGGCTAATTTCATATTAAGTGTCAAAGCCCCATATATGTGGGGCTTTTTTATTGGCTGAATAAGGTCGTTAAAAGTAGTCAAATCCTTTAATCAAAGCTCGCACGATGATTTAGCATTTCACCAGTTTCGCTCCGTTTACACAGGTCCAGTTGTGATTAAAAAACAGGCATTCAAATTTTTGCTTGAACCAAACAAAGGTCAGTTATCTGACTTTTTGGCCTTTGCTGGTTCCTGTCGTTTTGTTTACAACAAAGGCCTTGCTCTTCTTAACGAGAGTTACCGTTCGGGTAAAAAATTCATAGGCTACAATCAGCTGGCTTCTGAATTAGTGCAATGGAAGAATGAAGAGAGCCTTTCTTGGTTGAAAGAAGCTCCATCTCAGTGTTTACAGCAATCGTTAAGAGATTTAGACAGAGCATTCAGAAACTTTTTCACCGGCAAATCACAATATCCAAAGTTTAAAAAGAAAGGTCGGCATGATTCTTTCCGTATACCATGCCAAAGGGTTAGAGTAGATCAAGAAAAAAAACTGGTATCTCTCCCTAAAGTCGGCTGGGTAAAGTATCGCAAGAGCCGTGAAATCATTGGTGATTTAAAAAATGCAACTATTTCCCTTAATCAGGGGAAATGGTATATCAGTTTTAATACAGATCAAACAGTTCCTGATCCAATACACCCCTCTGATATCAAAACTACAATTTTACTTAATAATGTGAATAGCGTTCATCTGTCATCTGGGGTTGGCGGTGATAACACTTACCAAGCGGAAGAAAGGAAAAAGTTAATCCGTCTCAATAAAACACTGGCGAGAAGAAAGAAATACAGCAAAAATTGGCTAAAAACCAAAGGTAAAATTGATAGAGTAAGATCAAAGGCAGCAAGGATAAGACTTGATAATATCCATAAAGCAACCACGGCAATTTGTAAAAATCACGCAGTTGTTGAGGTTGTGAACTTGATGGATTCTGTATCTGCCAAGAACGATAAGACTCTGAGTATGAGATACGAATTTGTCAGGCAGTTGATATACAAACAAGAGTGGCTGGGTGGTGAAATTATTCGCCGAGAAAGTAAACTCTTGTAACGGTTTTTTTCCGTGATGATGTTGTACTATGTGATGAATTTTAAGCGGCAGGGCATGTCGTTTATGCTTGTGGAGGAAGGTTAATTCAACTTCCGTTGAAGCAAGAATCTCTTGATTGTTATTGAGAATGTCAACGTCTGGTCCAATACTTTACAAGCGGAAGTATATAAGTGTGTTGAAATGGATTTGCGAGTTTTCGGTTGTGAAAGCTAAAAGCTAACTCAAAACGTAATTTATAAACTACTCGGTATCTCAACTAGTACCTCCCCTCAGTGATTCTTGAAAATAGGCTTAAAACTTACTGGGTCAGCGACAGACTCAGGTTACCAAGCTTGTTTACAAAATAGAATTACTTGACTGCTCTATTGGCTGTGTACGGAACAATGAGTGAAAATTGAAGTATAGGAGCAATTTACGAGGCAGAAAAAGAAGATAAAAAAAGCTGAGTAAAACACGCAATATCCTTAATAGAACGAGTAAAGTAAACTGCCGCCCGTCTTATGCAAAACGGGCGGCGAATGGCCGGTGATGGGGCGATAGTAAGAGTTGCAGAGCGAGCTTCGAAACTGATAAAGGCTTTGCGGTAATCGAACCTGTAATGAAGAAGACGCCAAGTGATGTGTTGTTGATTCTGTGCGACTGCCACACACAGTTTGCCAATCTGATGGGGCTGTCACTCATGACAGATGATGGCGAAGCGAGCGAAGGTGCTGCTCTGGAAGGGGGAGGTGCTTGGCAGAGTGACGTTCTTCATCAACCGCGCGCTGGGTGATGATGACTGCCCAACAATTTAATTTACATTGCTTAACTGTAGGCACTCGTTATCACTCAATGAACAGGAGATCGTATGCTGACGATTTGGGCGCTACAGTGTAATATGCATGCCAGTCGTTGATGGGGTAGTTACTGTGGAGTGTCCACCGCTGTGTCCATCAAGAAGATTTAATCCGCATAGCGAGTAAATAAATCCATACATATGAAGAACATAAGAAATTTCTCCATCATTGCTCACATTGACCACGGTAAGTCGACGCTGTCTGACCGTATTATCCAGA
>ERZ773156.658-NODE-658-length-32646-cov-19.2966_pt1 | contig 32646 bp, 17 predicted proteins | sample MGYA00511895_ERZ773156 | MGnify/ENA primary metagenome ERZ773156 (study PRJEB29015, sample SAMEA2737850) | human gut metagenome | biome: human gut; feature: human-associated habitat; material: faeces | place: China | collected 2012 ... | reverse complement strand
AGATAAGGCAGGAAATCCAAACAGTTTAACGAAAACGGTGATAATTGATAAAACTGCCCCGATACTGACAGCGACATTTGATGGAACGGAAAAAAGTGGTGCAGCGGGAACTGGAAAATACTATGAAAGTGCGACCTTGACCATAACAGCATCGGATGCTGATTCATTTAACATGGACGGGTTCAAGAACGCAGTAGAAACAGCTGTAAAAAATTTTACTGCAAAAAATAAAGAAAATAATGATGTAGAAAATGCGATTAGTTTCACTTATGATGAGACAAATCATCAGGCAGTCATAGAATTTAAAAAAGAAGCAAATTATGAATTGTCGGCAATTGAATATATTGACGATTGTGGGAATTCGGCAACAGTAACACCTAAAAGGTCATTTACAATTGATAATTCTGCACCAGTAGTTACGCCGACACTGAGGACAAAAAAATCTGATGCTTCAGACTATGTGGAAGTAACAGAATCAGGCACCGTAAATTATTCTGCCAAGGTACAGATTGGAGCAACGGATGCTGTATCCGGCATAAATACAATATATTATTATGATTCTGATAAAAAAGTAACAGATACAGACACAATAGCAGACTGGACAGAGTATAACAGTGATTTGAATCTGACGGTTGAAACAGAAGGAAAGCATTATATTTATTATAAGGTAGTTGATAATGCTGGAAATGTGGCACTTGGAAGTGTAGTAGATTTTGAAATAGACAGAACATTACCAGAGATATCTATGAATATAGATAGTAATCCATCCGGATTTTGGAATACAGATAACAGTGTATATACAACCGGAGCAGATGAAGTACCTGTTGAAGTAACTATTTCAGATAGTAAGCTGGATTCAAAAAAGATCTCTGTTGAAAAAGACGGAGTTGAAGTTACTGATGATGCTAACGTTACAATTACATGGAATGAAGATAATGATGGAGCAAAGATAACGTTAAAAGCAACAGAAAATGAAACACACAAATATACCATTAAAGCCAATGCTAAAGATAAGGCAGGAAATCCAAACAGTTTAACGAAAACGGTGATAATTGATAAAACTGCCCCGATACTGACAGCGACATTTGATGGAACGGAAAAAAGTGGTGCAGCGGAAACAGGAAAATATTATAAAGATGCGACCTTGACCATAAAAGCATCGGATGCTGATTCCTTTAACTGGAACAAATTCCAAGAAGCAGTAAAGACTGCACTCGGAACTTTTATGGCAAAAGATAATAATGATGTAGAAAATGCGATTACTGTTGATTATGATGAGACAAATCATCAGGCAGTAATAGAATTTAAAAAAGAAGCAAATTATAGATTAGCAGATATTACATATAAGGATGATTGTGGAAACTCGACAACAGTAAAATTGGAAAGTCCATTTACAATTGACAATACATCTCCAACAGCAGATTCATTTACTGTAAATACATTTAAAAATGGAGATAAGAGCGTTACAGAATCAGGATGGACCCCGAAATCTGTTTTAGAAAGCAGAACATACTATTCTTATACAGATCAGAATGGTAAGTATGCGTCTTATAAACTGGCAGGTATATCAGATAATTTAAGTGGTATGCAGAAAGCAGAATATGTTCTGACAGATAAGGTTTGTACAGATGAAAAAGGCATTGCAAATCTGACAGGCTGGAATAAAAAAGATATAATTGACAACAGCATTACTGTAAATGTAGAAAAAGAAGGTACAAATTATATCTATTACAGATTAACAGACAATGCTGGAAATGTCAGATATTACAATGGTGTAGGAATTGTTATTGATGTAACAGCCCCTGTAATATCATATACTTATGTAGATAACAGCAATAATAAGTCAGATACAAAAGTCACAGGAACAAATACTTTTGCAGAAAATGTCAGTGTAAAAATTGCGATAACAGACAAGACACTGGATACGACAGATATTAAAGTACAAAAAGATAATGGCGAGGAAATAGCCTATAATACATTGACATGGCAGGATGATAAAGATACAAAGACAGCTGCTTTAAAGTTTGCAGATACCAAAGAAGGAGAACGTAATAAATATACAATTACAACAACTTCTACAGATAAAGCAGGTAATAAAACAGAACATAAAGAAGATGTAGTTATAGACAGAAAGTCGCCGAAAATTACATTAACTTCTGATAATAATGAGAATAAAAAAGCAGATCATTATTATAATGGAGAAAGAAGTATTTTTGTTAGTATTACAGAAGAAGATTCTTTGGATAAAGCCGCATTCCGGACGGCAATTATGGATGGAATTACGGTAAAAGATATTATAGATGCAAGTATGGCTGCTGAAAAGCCGGAAGATACTGCTATTACAGAGTCGGTATCTGTCATGGATAAAGAAAAGAATGTAATTTATAAAATCAGTGCATGGAATGAAGAAAAGCAGGGATATGAAGTTATTTTTGAAGCAGATGCCATCTATACAGTTAATATTACATATTCCGATTTATGCGGAAATAAAGCGAATGTGCAAGTCAATGATGATATAGCTTCATTCGTTATAGATAGCAAAGCACCTACGGTTATGGTTACTTATCAGAATGATAATCAGGTGAAAGAATATTATTATAACGGAAACCGTGATATGACAATATCTGTACAATCTCTGAGTTATACTTATGCAAAACGGTATGGCGATGATTCGGAAAAAGAAAATCCAGTCAGTGGAATCACCTGGACCAGAACAGTGACAGATATATATAATACTTACCAGAGTCAGGCTCAGACAAGCAGTATAGATGTTACATGGGAGTATGATGATGAAAATAATATTTTTACAACAGAAACCATGAAAAACGACAAAGATGGTATTTATGAATTTGCCATAACAGGAAAAAACAAGTGTGAAAAGGAGATAAGTGTAACATATCAGGCAAAAGGCTCTGATGAAACAATAAACGATGGAACATCCTTTGTGATTGATACACAGGCACCGGTTATAGAAGTTACATATAACGATAATAGTGAGAATAAAGTAAAAGACCATTATTATAAAGGTAACAGAGAAGCAACTGTAACCGTAAAAGATATCGGTCTGTTATATGCGAATACTGTCAGAAATACAGGAAAAGAAATTAATGTCACTGGAATTACAGAAACAGTAACAGCAACAGATATCGAAGGAAAAGAAGTGACCAATCCGGTTCAGACAGATGCATGGGAACTGGATACAGAAAAGAATGTATTCAGCCAAAAAATAACATTCCAGGCAGATGCAATCTATACCTTTGGAGTGTCCGGCACCGATATCTGTGGAAATAAATCAGAATTAAAAGATGAAAAATCAGATATTGTGTATCAGGCAGCAGATGGAACATCCTTTGTCATCGACACACAGGCACCGGTAATAGAAGTAACCTATGATGACACAAATAAAGTATCAGATCATTATTATAAAGGAAACAGAGAAGCAACAGTATCTGTAAAAGATATCGGTCTGTTATATGCCAATACAGTTGAGAACACAGGAAAAGAGATAAAAGTCAGTGGTATTACAGAAACAGTAAGGGCAACGGATATAGCAGGAAATGAGGTAAAATCACCGGTACAGACAGGAAACTGGGAACTGGATAACAGCACAAAAGTATTCAGTAAAAAAATAACATTCCAGGCAGATGCAATTTATACCTTTGAGGTAAATGGAACGGATATCTGTGAAAATACATCAGAGTATAAAGATGAGAAATCCGACATTACTTATAAAGCAGCAGATGGAACATCTTTCGTGATTGACAGACAGGCACCGGTTATAGAAGTCACATATAACGATAATAGTGAGAATAAAGAAAAAGACCATTATTATAAGGGCGACAGAAAAGCAACCGTAACCGTAAAAGATTTAAGCTGCATCTATGAAAATACGATTCAGAATGTTGCAGTTGGTGCAGATAACACAGGTATTACCGGGATTGGTTACAGCATAACTGCAAAAGATGAAAAAGACGCGGCAGTATCAGATAATAAATCAGGCTGGGTTAGCGATGGTAACTGGTCATATGACAGCGATAAACGCCAGTACACCAGAGATATTATATTTACAGGTGATGCGATTTATACCTTTGAGGTAAACGGAACGGATATCTGTGGAAATACATCAGAGTATAAAGATGAGAAATCCGATATTACTTATCAGGCAGCAGACGGAACATCCTTCGTGATTGATACACAGGCACCGGTCGTAACTGTTGAATATAATGACAGCAGTAAATTACAGGATCATTATTATAGTGATACCAGAACAGCGACCATAAGCGTAAAGGATTTAAGTTATGTTTATGAGAACTGGATGGAAAAGCAGAATGATGCGGCAAAATCAGATGTAGAAACCGTATCAAAGCGCATGAATATCACTCTGACAGCAAAAGATGCAGCTGGAAATGATATCAATGCCATGACACAGAGCGGATGGAGCTTTGCAGATGGAACATACAGATATGTCATCACTTATGGCGAAGCAGCCGGAAGTAAAGTAGATGCAATCTTTACAAGTGCATTTAGCGGAAACGATATTTATAACAATGATGCTTTGATAAGTTATAAGAATAGCGAAGGAGATGTAACAGATTATGAATCTTTCGTGATTGACAGAGAAGCACCGGTAGTAACGATTGCGTATAATGATAGCAGTAAGAAGCAGGAACATTATTACAGCGATACCAGAACAGCATCCTTAACCGTATATGATTTAAGTTATGTCTATGAAAATGAATTAGCAAAACAGGCGGATGAAACAAAGACAGATGTAGATACGGTAGGAAATCGCATGAATATCATGCTGACAGCAAAAGATGCAGCCGGAAATGATATAGATGCCGTTACAGAGAGCGGATGGAGCTTTGCAAATGGAACATACCGTTATGTGATTACCTATGGGGAAGCAGGCGGAAACAAAGTAGATGCAATCTTTACAAGTGCATTTAGCGGAAACGATATTTATACAAGGAGAGCTTCAATAAGCTATCAGGACAGCAAAGGAATTGTTGTAACAGATTATGAATCTTTCGTGATTGACAGAGAAGCACCGGTAGTAACGATTGAATATGATGACAGCAATAAATTACAGGATCATTATTACAGTGATACCAGAACAGCAGCTATAACAGTAAAAGATATAAGTTATGTCTATGAGAATCAGCAGGCTAAACAGGGTAAGGTAACAGAATCAGATGTATATACGGTAAGAAATCGTATGAATATCACACTGACGGCAAAGAATGCAGCCGGAAATGATATTACTGCCGTTACAGAGAGCGGATGGAATTTCGCAGATGGAGCATATCATTATGTGATTACCTATGGGGAAGCAGGCGGAAACAAAGTAGATGCAATCTTTACAAGTACATTTAGCGGAACTGATATTTATGGCAGGAGAATTTCGATAAGCTATCAGGACAGCGAAGAAAAGAACGTAGAAGATAGTGCTTCTTTCGTTATCGACAGGAAAGCACCGGTAATTACCGTTACTTATACGGACACCGGTAAATCAAAGGATCATTTTTACAATGCGGACAGAACAGCAGTGATAACCGTGGATGATTTGAGTTATGCATATGAGGATCAGAGACGTACAGCGAAGGATGTATTGACACCGCAGGAAAGAATAAATCTGGAGATTACGGCAAGAGACAGTCTGTTAAATGCATTAACCGGTGAAAAGGCACAGAGTGAAAGCAACTGGAGTTTTGCAAATGGCAAGTATACCAGGACAATTACATTTGCCAATGAAGCAATCTATGATTTTGCAATATCAGGATCCGATATTTTTGCTCATACAACATTGGATGAAGCAGTAGGTTATAATACGACGACAGATAATCATTCTTTCGTAGTAGATAAGACAGGACCTCAGGTGTCACTGGCATACAGCGATAGCAATAGGACATATTACAAGGGCAGCAGACAGGCGGTGCTGACACTGACAGATTTAAGTATGATTTATAATGACAGAATATTGTCAGGTACATCCTTATATCTGAATGATGCACAGACAGATGGCACGAAATCTGATTCTGTGAAGACAACCATTCGTTTGAGAAATGATGATGCAGCATCGGATTTGAATAATGCAGGAAATGCATATTATACAGATTCTGCATGGAGTCTGAGTGGAAATGTGTATACAAGAACCATTCTTTACACAGGGGAAGCTCATTATACCTTTGCGATTGCAGGAACGGATCGTTGTGGAAACACAGCAGATATTAATTATAATGGCAGCAGTGATGCAGGAGAATTCTGGATTGATCTTACAAATCCGACGGCTCAAATCAGTTATGATAATAACAGTCAGACAAGAGAAATCGGCGGAAGAGGATATTTCAGGGGCTTAAGAACAGCAACGATTGTTATCACAGAAGGTATCAGTACTTTTGACAGCAGCAAAGTAAATATTAGCATTACAGCAAAAGATGCATCCGGAAATCCGGTAGAAGCACATACAACCATGAGCGGCTGGACAACCAGACAGCAGAGAGATACGGGAAGTGCAACCACACATACCCTGACAATCACTTATCCGGGCGATGCAAATTATGACTTTGGCATCAGCTACACGGACAAAGCCGGCAATGTAATGAATACCGTAGATACCGGTTCAAGTATGTCACCATATCACTTTACCGTAGATACAACCAGTCCATCCGGTTCTGTTACCGTAAGTGGTCTTGGCACATGGAATACACTGGTTTCTTACAGAACCTTTGGATTATGGTCAAGAACGGCAGTCGATATCGGTGCAGGATACCAGGATGCAACAAGTTCTGTTTATTCGGTGGAATATTATAAGACCGCCAGAACAACAGCAATGACAGCATCAGAATTAAATGCACTGAGCAGTTCAGAATGGACAGCATACAGTCCGTTTACTATTCGTCCGGATGATCAGTTTACGATTTATTTAAGAATCGAAGACCGTTCCGGAAATGTAACTTATGTAAGCTCAGATGGAGTAATTCTCGATATTACCGCACCGGATGTAGAAAGTATTGCACCGGAAATTACGGTAGCACCGGTTCAGCAACCGGTAAATGGTATTTATAATACCGATGTAACAGTAGATATTAAAGTAAGTGATCCGATCACAAATGGTACTTATTCCGGTCTGAAGAATGTGCATTATCAGGTATTGAACATGGGTAATGTAACGCAGGAAGGAGATCTGTATAACTTCAGTTATACAGGAGGAAGCCCACTTCAGTCACAGTTAGTACAGCAGTGGACAGATCAGATTATAGTAGACAGAAACTTAAACAACAGTAATGACGTACAGATAGTAATCAGTGCGCAGGATAATTCAGGAAATTATGCATCTGCATCAAATTCTGTTAAGATTGACGTAACACAGCCACAGATAAATATTACCTATGATAATAATAATGGTGATACTTCCTTTGGAGAGGCAACTTATTTCAAAGAAGACAGAACAGCAACGATTGAGATTACAGAGAGAAACTTTAACCCGGACGATGTACAGATTACACTAACAAATGCAGACGGTGCAGTTCCTTCTATTACAGGATGGAGCAGCAGAAGCGGCTTGGCAGCAAATGGCGATGAAACAGTATATACCACAACACTGACCTATTCCGCAGATGGCGATTATAACTTTGATATTACATATGCAGATATGGCAGGAAACCAGAATACAGCCACAGATTATGGCAGCTCACTGGCACCACAGGTATTTACCGTGGATAAGACATTACCGGTAATCAATGTAAGTTATGATAATAATGCAGCAACAAACGGTAATTATTACAGTGCGGCAAGAACAGCAACAATCAGCATTACAGAGCATAATTTTGAAACAGGCAGATTTACCATCACAACCACAGCAACAGATAATGGTGTATCAAAGACTGCACCGGGCATCAGCGGATGGACATCAAATGGCGATATCCATACGGCAACCGTATCATTTACCGATGATGCATATTATACCATCGGAATGTCATATACCGATATGGCAGGAAATCAGGCAGCAGCATTTACAGAGCAGAACTTCTATGTAGATAAAACCATGCCATATGTAACATTACAGGGAATCAGAAATAACTCTGCAAATAATGGTGAAACCATTGGATTTATATTAACCTGTACGGATACAAACTTCGATGTATTTGCACCTGTATTAACAGTGGCACGTCTGGTAGATGGACAGAATAAGGTAGAAACTTACAGCTTTGACCGGACAGTAAGTGTTGCAAATGGTATCCAGTATGTCATAGATAACCTTCCGACCGATGGTATCTATTCACTGGTATGCACCGTATATGATAAGGCAGGAAATGCATTCAACAAGATCATTTATCTGGATGATAATGGTCAGGAAGTTTCAGAAATGAATGTTACAGATGCGTCCGTAAGTCTGTTAGACTTCTCCGTAAACCGTGACGGTTCCGCATATAAATTAGATGATGCAACCGTGGCAATGCTTGGTTCTTACTATATCAGAGAAATAGGTGACAATATCGTTATCTATGAAACCAATGTAGATGATTTAACCGAGTATGTGGTAGAACTGAATGGAAAAGTGCTGGAAGAAAGTAAGGATTACACGGTAGAAAAGTCCGGTGGAAATGGAGAATGGTATGTAAAGAAATATATCATTAACAAAGATTTATTTGAAGAAGAGGGCGAATACAAGATTGTAATCCATACAAAAGACTCAGCAGAAAATGAAGCATACAGTGATATTAAGGGTGCAGAATTGTCCTTCGTAGTCGATAAGACAGCGCCGGAAATCACAGTTTCCGGTGTGGAAAACAATGGAAGATATCAGGTAGAAAGCCAGACGGTAACAGTTATTCCTACAGATGATGGTGGTAAACTGGAAACACTTGATATTTCTGTACTTGACAACAATGGAAATCCGGTGGAAGGATATCCGGTTGCCTATAAGGGCAGCACACTGACAGATGAGCTGGATAAAAACAATGGAAATATTACCTTTGCGATTCCGGAAGGAACAGGAATGAGTGTTGTTATTCATTGTTCCGATGTGGCAGGAAATGAGATGAAAGAACTGAAATACACGAATATCGTTGTATCTACCAGTGGATTGACCATCTTCCTTGCTAATAAACCATTATTCTATGGAACCGTAGGCGGTGTAGTAGCCGTAGTCGGTGGAGGAAGTGCAGTAATTATATTAAGAAGAAGAAAATTATCTGCAGGAACAAAGACTCAGGACGACAAATAAGGTAATTAAAACAAATTAAGATTATTTGAGAAATAGATATCCTAAACTTTGGACGGTAGAGGATGTCTATTTCTTTTTGTTATGATTATCTATGTAAGACAGTATCTCCTGTTCTGCCATTTTCTGATCCTGTGACAGCCTGGATACAGATAAAAATCATATTTGTCACAAATTGTCGAACCTGGCAATGTATGATAAATTATAAAAATAAAATAAAGTTTATAAAAATTAAGGAAAGGAAAAGCAGAAGGACATCGTAGGATGTTATTTTGATATATTTACAATGATTAGAAAATAGGAGGATTTTATATGTATTGTACAAAATGTGGCGGAGAGATACCAGAGGGAGCAATGTTTTGCACTTACTGCGGTCAGCCTGTACAGGGACAGAAAATGCAGCCGGCTATGAGATCTGTAAATAACGGTTATGTTGCCAAAAAGCCAAAGATCAGGATACCGGCAGTACCGATTGTACTGGGAATCATAGGAATTATAGCCATTATAGCGATTGTAAGTGTTGCAGGCATTAGCCAGTCGGGAACATCCAGAAGATCAGCTTCCCGGACAGAAAGTAATAAACTTAGTGCCAATATGAAAAAAACAGAAATATCAAAGGCTAAAGTAAATATAGACACATTGTATCAGGCATATGTCGTAGTATTAAGCAGCCCGGAATTTAACAGTGATAAAGACATATGGGGGAGCGTAAATTATGGTGTAATAGATGGCGAGATTGATATATATGAAGCAGCTGATTTTGGAGGACCGGAGAGTTTTCTGGATCAGGTAGCGGAATATGTGGGAAGTGATACAATACCGATACCGTCTATTTATGAAGATGCCACAGTACATATACAAATAGATAGAGATATAAGCAAGAAAAATCGTGTGTCCGTATCTGTTTATACAGATGATGAAGAGTGCAATTTTTCAATAGCTTTATAAAAATAGTATTTATGGAAGAAAAAGGAGGAAATGTGTATGTTTTGTCCAAATTGTGGAACAGAAAATGAAAATGATGCAAAGGTCTGCCAGTCCTGTGGACAGGAACTGCAGACAGAGAATCAACAGCAAGTATATGGAAATCAGCAGCAGGCATATGGAAATCAACAGCAGGCATACGGAAGCCAGCAGCAGATGTATGGAAATCAACCGCCGGTGTATGGAAACCAGCCACCAATATATGGAAATCAGCCGCCGGTGTATTATAACCAGCCGCCGATGAATAATCAGGTGCCGGAAGAATACCGCCCAATCGGTATGTGGGGGTATTTTGGATATGAATTGTTATTCATGATACCTATCGTCGGTCTGATTATGGTATTGATATTTTCATTTGGTGGGACAGCGAATAAGAATTTAAAGAATTTTGCAAGATCACAGTTTTGTATATGGATTGTTATTGCCGTATTAGCGGTTATCGCATTTTCTTTTGGCTTATTTGCACCGGCATTACTGGGAAGAGGCGGACCAGGATTTACAAGTACCCATTATTATCCATATTATTAAGGTCAGGGCAGTGTTATGTAACACTGCCATTTTTTTGACTATGTGACGGACTGGATGCAGAGAAAAATCATATTTGTCACAAATTGAAAAAGTAAAAAAAGTGTGATAATTTAGTGAACAAAGAATAATTTTTTGAGAAAAGGAGAAAAATGAAGAAATACATAGCGGCATTTTTCGTATGTGTGGCGGCACTGGTGATTGCAGGAGTATTACTGCAGAATCAGGCAGATATTGATCGCAGCAGCGGGGAGCAGGACACGAAAAAGGCTGAGAGAATAACAACGGAAAATAAGGAAGAAAGCAGGGAGAGTGAAACAGGGATAAGCCAGGTTTCGGAAGATAAATCGGAAGAAACAGAAGCAGAAGTGACGGAAGAACCGGAAGAACTGCAGAAAACAACGGAACCGGTAACGGAAGAACGGACGGAGAAAGCCTCTGAACGAAAGACACAGCCGGCGAACCGGACACCGGTCAGTGTGGCAGAGGTACAGGCACAGCGGAATACCGCAGACAGTATCAATGTCAGCTGGACGAATGAAATGGATGGCTGTGTCAGCCAGTATGTGGTTCAGAAAAGAAAGGCAATGCGGAATGAAAATGCTGTGGAATGGACGGAGGTTGCCCGGGTAGATGCCGGCTTGGCAGAACAGACAGATGGTCAGTACATGATTACGGATGTTCTTGACTCGGATCAGCCGGTCAGATATGAATACCGCGTACAGGTGGAAGTGAAGGATGAGAAACAGTATGAACCGCAGGACGGTGGAAGTGTGCTGGCATCCAATATCATGATTTGCATTGATCCGGGACATTATGCCGGAAAGAATGAAGTGACGGGAAGTGAATCCTACGGATATGCGGAAGGCGATTTTACATTGAAAGTTGCTACGGCTTTGAAGTCGGATCTCAAAGAAATATATGGGATTGATTCTTATATGACAAGGACAACCGGAACGATTACACTGGGCGGTTATACGAACCTCAGTCTGGATCGGGCACATATTTCATTAAGGGGAGAATATGCCGCAGAGCGGGACAGTACGCTTTTCCTTTCGATTCATACGAATGCAAATGAGGAAAATGCAAATGGCTATGATACCTGCCTGCAGCCGGTTTCCATCAATAAGTCACTGGTATTTGTAAATATGGTGGCGAAGAAGTCGGATACCATACTGAGTGTCAGTAATGCGATTGGTACAGGACTTACCAGAGTGAATTATGACATGGGTTTAAGCACCGTTGGGGAGTTCCGGACTGCGACAGCGGATACGGTTCTGGAATGGACAAAGGCATACAATGACAGCCTGAATATGGGCGGAACTGTGGTATGCCGCACAGACGGAAAGGAAGATTATTATGGGGTATTAAGAGGTGCATCATCGGTAGGAATTCCGGGACTGATAGTAGAACACGGAATGCATACCATACCGGAGGTGCGTAAGGCTGCACTGGGCGATCTGGCAGAGCAGTGGGCGGATGCGGATGCATATGGCATTGCATATGGATTTGGATTTGCCGGAGAAAAATAAAAGAGAGGAGAAGAAAGGTCATGTTCTGTAGAAATTGTGGAAAAGAACTGGAAGACGGAAGTATGTTCTGTGGAAATTGCGGTGCAAAACTGACACAGGGGATCTATCCGTACAATGAAGAACCGGTTGAAATGCCGGATCAGAATATGGAAAATACAGAAAATACACCGCGGAAAAGTCCGGTCGGAAAGATTGTGGCAGGAGTGGTAATTGCAGTGCTGGCAGTCTGCATCGGTGTGGGAGCATTCCTGGGCATACGCGTAAATACGTATCAGTCAAAGTATAAGAAACTGACGAAGAATATTACGGAGTATGCGATTGATGCCTGCACAGATGAGATGAATGATCTCGCAAAAGACTGGAAGAAAACAGGTTTATTAAGTTTTAAAGACAAGCAGGATTTGCTGGACAGCCTGCAGGAAGTATGTGATTCCGCAGAGGAGTCCGCACAGTGGCTGGAGGATGCACAGGAGCAGATAAAGGAGGCCATTGATGCAAAGGAAGATTATAATCTGCTGGAAGACTATAAAGATTATGAAGCTATTTTAGATGAGTGCAAGGCAGCATTGGAAGCAAAGAATATCGAAAAGGGAAAGGAACTGCTGGCAGATGTGGACAGTGAATTTGAATCCCTGAAAAAAGAAACGAAAGATTATGTGGATGGGAAGCTGGACGAATACAATGGAGCGGATCTTACCCTTGCGGATGCAGATGATAAGTCGGCGATTACAGATGGAATCAAGAAAATCAAAGAGTTACAGCAAAAAGAAAATTATAAAGATATGAAAGATCTCTTTGACAATTTAGACGAGCTGGCATATCAGTATATGAAACCAAAAAAGGCATTAAATGTACAGATTCAGCAGGTAGATGCGTCAGCATATCCAAATATCAAACTATATCTGCAAATTGAGGATCAGATATCTGGAGAAGTACCTGCTGCGCTTGATAATACACTGTTTTTCATCCGGAAACAGGATGCCAGTGCAAATTATATCAAACAGGAAGTAAAGAAAGTATCGCAGTTAAATGAAACGGAAGCACTGAATATCGAGATGGTTGCCGATGTAAGCGGAAGTATGATGGGACAGCCACTGATGGAAGCACAGAATATTATGTCGAATTTCGTATCCAGTGTACAGTTTGCAGCCGGTGACAAGGTGGAACTGATTTCATTCAGTACAGGTGTTGCAATCGAAGAAACCTTCAGCACTTCTTCTACGACACTGATTAGCAAGATAAACGGATTGCAGACCGGAAATATGACCAGTCTGTATGATGCATTATATGCTTCTGTCAGCAGAGTGGCTGCACAGTCGGGTGCAAAATGTGTCATTGCATTTACGGACGGGCAGGATAATCACAGTTCCTGCAGCAGTTCGGATGTAATCAGTACGGCACAGAGATACCATGTACCGATTTTCATTATCGGCATTGGAACATCGAATTACTCTGAAGCCAGCAATATCGCAAAGCAGACCGGAGGAGCATATTATAACATTAATACTGTTACATCCATGTCAGATATTTATAAAGAGATTTACAAGCAGGAGAAGGAACTGTATCTCGTGGAATTTGAGGATACTACGGGAAGCATTATGGATACCGCCAATATTCTGGTTGGATATCATTCCGCATTATATGGAGGAGAAAACACTTACAGCTACACACCGAATGTATTAATGAGTGTTTCGGGAAGTGGTCTGTACAATGATGGACCGGAAGCAGTTGTGGAGGGATACATGAGAGGATTTGACGATGCCATGACATATTCGGATTTTTCTTATATATCAAATTATCTGAAAGTGGACAGTCCGATTTATAATGAACAGATTGAATATGTAAAGAGGAATATCACGGAATTACTTGATACATATGAAATTGTTTCAACCGTCTATAATGGCAGCGATGAATGTGCCATCACCACGAGGGAAACCTACTATGTACAGAAAGCAGGTGAGCCACTTGAGTTAATGACGCAGCAGTGTACCTACCGTGTGATAAGGGAAAATGGAAGCTGGAAGATGACGGAATTCATAGGAGATATTGATATTATCTCCAGAGTAAACCAGTAAATAATTAGGTAATTGCGAAACTCATAATTTATCTTTATTGTATATGCAAATTAAACAATTGCTAAGAAGGTACTATGAGGCGGTCGGCACTTAGATGCTGTATTTTAGCATCTTAGTACCGCTACCAGCCGAATGTAGCGAGAGCGTGCCTTCGTGTAATGTTTCATTTGCATATGCATTTACAAAAATTTAAGTGTTTCGCAATTACCTAAGTAAATAATATAACAAAGGAGAGAAGAGAGATATGTTTTGTCAGAATTGTGGTCAGGAGATACCTGACGATAGCCGTTTCTGCGATTACTGCGGACAGCCGCAGCAGGCATATGACGGGCAGGGAACAGGAGAACAGCAGGGATATGGACCGTATGGAGAACCACCTGTGAATTATGATACACAGGGATATGGAAATCAGCCTGTGTATGGCACAGAGCCAAAGAGGAACAGTGGAAAACTGATAGGAATAATTGCGTGCCTGCTGGCGGCGGTTGTGATTATCGTGATTTTGCGAGCATGTTTTGGCGGAAAACCGACAACTCCGCTGAACAATATACAGAAGATTATCAATAAGCAGGAAACGGATATCACAAAGATTGTAGATGCCACTACACCGGGCTTTGTATCGGATGCTTACAAGGATATGCTCAAGGTATTAGAGGGAAATAAGGAGTATAAGAAAACAGTTAAAGAGATTTTAAAGAACAGCGGGGATCAGATTGATGATTTATGGTCATATTCGTTTGATGATTTAGAAGACGAGTATGGAAAAAATGTAAAGATTTCTTATAAGGTTAAAAAGAAAGAAAAACTGACAAAGGATGAGAAGAAGTCTATTTCAGAAGGATATGCTGCATTTGCGGATTTATCTTCCGGAGTAACTGACTGCATTGAAAATCTGGACAAATGTACGGAATTAAGTGATAAGGAAATAAACAAACTTGTTAAAATTGTCGAGAATCTGGAAAAGAAACTGGAGAAGATAAAAGTCACGGACGGATATCTTATGACGGTAGATCTGATAGCAAAGGGAAAAGACGATGATGACAGTGAGAAGGTTGATGTAGTGGTTATCAAAGTGGACGGAGACTGGACCATTGACTATCTGTCAACCTATCTGATCAATGATTCGGACTATGATCTGGATGAAGTGGATGAAGCAGTAGATCAAATGGAATTAAAGACCATAAATGCGCAGATGAAGCTTGCAGCAAAGGCAATGAAGGAAGCAGATGAAGATTTAATTGAATACTTTGCAGATTCCTTTGATAATTATTTCTATTAATCAGAAGGAGGAGATTTTAAATGAATAAAAAGATGCACGCATTGGGTGTGGCTATAATCGCAGCGATTGTGTACCTGCTCGTTTTCATACTGGCATTTACACCGGTTATTACAACCCGTGGCACTCAGAAACTTGGAATTATAAGTGGCAGGATATTATTGAATACTGCAGATCTGGATGAGGATGATTATGACGATCTGAGGGAGGATTTGGAAGATGATATTGCAGATGTGGATGATGCCAGCATAGTATCACTGGTTAAAATATGCAAGTATTATGTGCAGTACAGTGATAGTCTGTATGAATCAGGAGTATCATCGTTTATGCTCATATTTGTATTCCTGGCATTACTGCTGTTTGCAGAATGTCTGCTGGTACTCTGCAGTGCAGTATTTCTGATACAGGCAATCGTGGCGGTCATTAAAAGAGATGAAACGGAGAACAGTTTCTGTCAGAACTGCTGTGTGTTACTCGGATTCTGGCTGCTGGAATGTTTTATAGTGGATATCTGGGATAAATCAGATGTCTGGAAAATGAATTATACTGGAACGCATAAGGCAATCGCGGTTATTCTTATGATTGCAGTGATTTTATGTGTGGGAAATGCATTAATACGGGCATTGACAGGACAGAATAAGAAATTATTCCCGGCACACATTGCATCCCTGGTTTTCCTTGTCATAGCAGTTGCAGGATGTTTTGTAATGCGAATGGATGCGTTTAATATTGAGCAGAAGATGGAAGTTACATATTACGATAGCCGGGGATATGAAGATAATAATTATGATGACAGGGAAGATGAAGATGTGTCACTTGCCAATGTTACAAAGAATACGATATTTACGATTACAGATGAGGCGGTTAATATAGGCACTAAGGTTGCAAATAATTCCAGTGTGGCAAAAACCAATGTCCTGACGAAATATACAGGTGGTGTGGTTAATTTCGGTGTATGTGCATTGATTATTCTGGTACTGGTAATTGTACTGCTCTTCTTAAATATTGGCAGTGTCAGAACTTTTGCAGCAGGCATCTGTGCGGACAGCTCCCATATGATAAAGCAGATAGTGGTCAGTGTGTTATCCGTGATTATACTGGTCGCAGTTTATATTCTGTTAAATCATGCGTATAGCGGACTGGAAGATACCGTTTCTAAATTCTGTACATCAGCAAAGGAAAAATATGATAGTACTTATGAGGCCGATTTATCCTTTGATATTACCATGAAATTCGGATTTATTCTGATGATCGTTCTGCAGGTTGCCTATGTAATCGGTGCGGTTCTTCAAAATATCCTGCTTGGCATGGCAAAGCAGAATGTACCACAGCCGGAAATCGGGCAGAACTACAGTTATTACAATAATGCCGGAAATAATATGAACCCGGGAATGAATTACGGAAATAATAATGTAAATCCGGGAATGAATTATGGAAACAATAATGTAAATCCGGGAATGAATTATGGAAACAATAATGTAAATCCGGGAATGAATTACGGAAATAATAATGTGAACCCGGGAATGAATTATGGAAATAATAATGTAAATGCTGGTATGAACTATGAAAATAATGACGGCTGCAATGAAACGGTGCAGAACCCGGATGCATATGCACAACAGCAGTATGCCGAACAGACGACGGCTGCAGCAGGCGAAGAAGTCCAGAAGATATGTCCGAATTGTGGAATGGCAAATAATCCGGAAAATAAATTCTGTAAGAAATGCGGCAGTCCGCTGGGATAAGGAGATGCGAATGAAGAAAAGCAGATTTTGGGCGGCAGGATTCCTCATGGCGGGAATCCTTGCGGTCAGTACAGGCAGCCGGGCAATGGCGAATGAACTGGTAACAGGGGATAAGGACTATGGAATGAACGGGCAGATGGTGTCCAATGATGGCTGGGCTTCCAGTCTGAACGGTCAGTTCCTGATTCAGGAAGGGCAGACGGTCAGCTTTCATTTTGACTCTCATAGTTTAGATGATTCAAGTCCGGTATTTGGCTGGGTGGCAGAAGTTACGGATAATGAGAATTATTTCACAATCACACAGGGAGCAACCTGCTGGTTTGCACCGGAAGGAACGGACTGGAAAAAAGGATATGATAACGGAAAAAATTCATGGGATATTCAGAAAAGCTGGTCTGACAGAGAAGCATCGGAGTATGCGATTGCAGTGGAGTACAGCACTGTGGATCTGGAAGTAACGCGTGCAGGGAAGCAGATTATTTTTGACTCCGTTACCCAGAGCAATGACGGCAGAATTTATACCCAGAAGGTAACTGCCACGTTTCAAAGTGCAGTTCAGGGAGATTTGTATATCCAGCTGGGTGTAGATCATGGAAGTATGACTTTGTATAACGTAAAGTACAGCGGAAATACTGCACAGGCAACCACGAAAGAAACAACGACAAAGGAAACAACCACAAAAGAGACTACGACAAAGAAGGAAGAAACAACAAAGAAAAAAGAAGAAGCAACGACTAAGAAATCAGCATCAAAGGAAGAAACAACCACGAAGAAGTCTGATACAAAAGATTCTGATAAAAGTACATCATCAGCAGATAAGAATCTGTCCGTCAGTCTGACAACAAACAGGGAAGAATATGATGCGGACGATACGATTCGGATGGAAGTATCTATTAAGAATATTTCTGACAGTGATATAAAGAATCTTGCATGGAAGGCAGTTGTACCATCCAATATGACTGTAAAGTATCAGGATGATGCAGAGTATTCCCGTCTGGATAAGGGAGAAACCCTGACTACGAAGATAAAGGTGTATTCCGATGAAGACTCAAAGACAGATGAGGACACGGAAAATACGTTTCCGGTTATTCTTCTGATTGGCGGCGGCATTGCAATAGTTGTCATCATTGCAGTTATTATTCTGATTATCATTAAGAAACATAATAAAAAGAAGAGAAATAATAATCAGTTCATTTCTTATCTCTTAATCTTTGCATTGCTGGGAGCTGCGATACCATCCTTCTCCGTTCAGGCAATGTCAGCAGTTGAGAAAGAAACGACAGGCAGGACAAAGACCCATACAGCAACGGCTTCCCAGACCGTAAAAGTCGATGGAAAAGATGTGGAACTGGCTGTTGAGATAACTTATGAAACCACAATGGCACAGCTGGATGAAAGTACGAATATGACATTGACGTATCAGTTCTGGGAAGATGGACCGATTGTAGATACCATGTTAGAGGACTGGTCCGAGAAACATCCGAATATCACAATAAAGCCAATTGAAGTATTAGCATCTGATAATAATCAGGCTCTGCTTGCTTATATGGGAACCAGCAATATGCCGGATATTTTCTGGATTCTCGGTTCACCGGATTTTGCTCTGACGAATGAGCTGCTTATGAATATCACAGGTATGTGGGATGCGGATGAAGATACGATGGATGTAATCGGCGGAATCAATGAATATGAATTAGGCTATTTTGGAACAGATAAAAGATGGGCATTCCCGGTTAAATTCTATCCTTATGCAGCATGGCTGAATATGAATTCATTCCTTCAGAACAGTATAGATATGCCGTCAACGGACTGGACATTTGAAGAGATGGAAGATTATGTAGAGAAATGTACGTCAGGCGACGGACAAAACTGGGGAATATACGAAGGATATTTATCCGTTGTGGACTGGTATCCGATTGCTTCTGATTCTGACTCAATGGGAATGTTCGGATGGAATGGAAAAGAATTCGATCTGACAAACTGGGCAGAGGGACTGGAGATAAAAAAAGACTGGATTGATAATGGATATAAAGCACCTGCAATAATAGACGGAACAGGGATTGTTTATCCGCAGGATGAAGGCAGGGTAGCCATGGTATTGAATGACTGGATTTGTTGGGAACGTTACTGGGATCAGTCAGATATGTATGCAAAACAGATATATTATGTACCATATGTACTTCCGCATACAGAAGATAATATGAAATCAAAAGTTAATTTTGCACTTATGCATTTCGGTGGAATCTGTGAAGAAACAGAGCATCCGAGAGAAGCTTATGAAGCTTTGAAATATTTTACATGGAGTGCGGATGGATGGAAATATAAGCTTGCACACAAAGATGAGATAGAAGCGGTAGGAACGGATTCTGATAAATCTTCTGTGTCAGGATTAAAACCTGTAGTAGTTGGAGATTGTCCGATTACACTGGATCAAAGCATATGGAAAACATATGAGAAACAATTCCCGACTACGGTTGCCGGAGGTGATATCGAAGGACAGAGCACTTATGGCATCGACAGAAGTACATATTTTGATGCATTTCTTGATAATGTAAAGACGGCAGAATGGACATGCGGTGTAAGGCAGCAGCTGTTAGGCACAGGAGATTTCCTGAATAATGTATATAACTCAGACGAATCGGAACTGAATTATAATGGCTATGATAATATAGAAGATGCAGTCATAAAAGGCGGGGAAGATCCGGATGATTATGTAAGTGGTTTAACCGAGTTAATCAACCAGTATCATGATGATATGGTCAAACTGTGTCAGTAGACACGGAGCAGTACGAAAGGAGAAAAAGTATGGGTATGATATGTCCGAATTGTGGTGCTGAGAATGAAAATGGTTCCGCATTCTGTGTGGTATGCGGAAGCAGACTGGATGTACAGGATACTGTATCACAGGGATATCAGGAACCGGAAGGATATCAGCAGCAGGTGCAATATGAGTATCAGGAACAGACAGAATATCAGCAACAGCAGAATCAGCAGCAGGCAGAATACCAGCAGCCGAATAATAATCCGGGGCGTAAGGATGTAAATCCGGGGTATCTTCCAAAATCAGATCCGATTTTTCTGAAACTGGGAAATGGACTGGATGCGGAAGATGAATATGTTGTGGCGACATTGAGCAATGGAGTGGTAAGAAATCTTATGACAGGTGACGGTGTCATGTCGGAGTCAATATTTGTGACAAACCGCAGGTTGTATTATAATCATAACAGTGGTATCTTTACAAAGGACAGAGCGAGTGACCGAGTGGATATTAAGGATATTACCGGAACAAAAGTCAATGATTTCAGTCCAAATTTATTACTGGTGCTTGCTGTAATAGCTATAATTGGAGCAATGTTTCTTGGCGGACTGGGTGTCATTATAATCGGAATTGGAGTAGCAGCAGTATTTTTTATTATCTGGGCGGCATCAAGAAAACAGGAGTTACTGATACAATATGCCGGTGGACACATTGCTATGAATGTACAGGGTTACAGTCGGAAGCAGGTGTTGAAATTCCAGAGCATTATTCATGCACTGAAGGATCAGGTAGAGAAATAGAAAGGCAGTATTATAAAATACAGGATTTGGTCTTGATTTTTGAGCAGATGCATATTATAATAATGTCAGGCGCAGAACGTGCCGGAAATAAAGTAAACCATTATGTACAGAAAGAGCATCCAAGACTGGGAAAATATTGGATGCCCTTTTTTGCGTTTAGAAGTAATTTTTGTGATTGACAATTTTTTTTATTGTGCTATAATAATGATACGAAAAAATAAAAAATAAAGAAAACGTATCACTTAAGAAAGAGAGGTAAAGCATGAATGAAGAAAAAATAGGGCATCTGGCAAAGCTTCCTATTGATGCGATTGATGAAGAGGTATCAGCGGAACCAAATGTTTATTGTTCTGAATCAGAACTCAGTGAGATGTTAAAAGACTTAAGAAGAGCTGTTGACGAAAGGAATTATTAACCACAGGCTCCCACAGAAGAGAATCCTGCACTATCGGATGACTATATATTTGATTCAGAGGATGAGAATATAATTTTAAAAGATTTGAAAGAAGCTAATTTTGTAGGAAAGATAAAAGATGTTGGAAAAGGTGCTAAGAAGAGGTTAGAAAAGGGATTGCCGCAAGAATATTTATATGTATTTAAATATCCCTGTGAATTGAGAAGAAGAGATGCTGATGATAGTGGCATTGTTAAAGAGAAATTGATAATTTATATTAAAATTAATAATAGAAAAATACCATATAAGAAAGTTTTTATTGTATCATTTCATAAGAATAGAGTAAAATAGGAATATTAACAGCATATGGAAGTGTTTCCATATGCTGGATACCACATATATATAAAACATAAAGATAAGTAAACCAGAAAAGAAAGTAAAACAAAAAATGAAAGAAGTAGGTGGAATTATGAATGACAAGAATTTAGCTTACTGCAGCGAATGTGAAGATTTAGTGGAATTTACAGAAAAAGAAGAAGTAATTGAAGAAACTTATAAAGGAGAATCTGTTAAATTTATTTTTAAAGTAGGTCGTTGTAAGGAGTGCGGACATGAAGTTGCAACAGATCTGGATTATAATACAAGAAGATCATTAGAGAAGATAGAAGCATATAAGAAATTAAAAGGGATTATTTTAGAACAGGAAATAGCTGAAATTTTAGAAAAATATGATGTTGGAAAAGAAGCACTGGCGGATATTGCAGGGTTTGGCAAGGCAACGATAAAAAGGTATTTTGAAGGATATATTCCTGCCAGACAGTATTCGGATACATTACATGAGTTTTTAAATAATGAAGAGGAATTTTATAATAAAGTAGAAGAGAATAAATATAAGTTAAAAGAAAATGCTTATAGAAAGCTTATGGTCAGATATTCTGCGTTGAAAGAGATTTCAGATTCTAAAATTAATCAGGTAGCTAATTATATTATTACAAGACTGGGGGAGGTTACGCCACTGGCATTGGAGAAATTATTAGGTTTTTCTAATGGAGTTAATTATGCATTAAATGGAGAAAAATTATTATCGGAAGAATGTCAGGCATGGCAGCATGGATATGTATATCCGGAGATATATAATAAATACAAAAAATATAAATTTAATCCGATTGACAGTGGAATAAAAAGTACACATGGATGTATGCTGTCAAAACTCTCAGAGGATGAGATGCAGGCAATAGATTTGGTAATAAAAACATTTGGAATTTATTCTCCTAAGACACTTGAATTGATAAGCCATTCTCAGGATCCTTGGATTGAGAAAAGGATTGGATACAGAGATGACGAACCTGGAAATGAAGTGATAGATGAAAATTCATTAAAAAATTACTTTATAAAGAATCGATTAAATTCAGAAGAAAATATTATATCGTATATCATGGATGTATTAAAAAAATAAACAGGTCGTACAACGGAAGAAAAAAAACCACCCTGTCACATCTTGCATTTATCACTTCATCGTGCTAAAATTTAATAGAATTATCAAAAATTCAAAAAATAAAATTAAATTACAATAGTTAATTGCGAAACTCATAACTTATCTTTATTGTATATGCAAATTGAACAATTACTAAGAAGGTACTATGAGGCAGTCGGTACTTGGATGCTGTATTTTAGCATCTTAGTACCGCTACTAGCCGAATGTAGCGAGAGCGTGCCTTCGTGTAATGTTTCATTTGCATATGCATTTACAAAAATTTAAGTGTTTCGCAATTACCTATTAAATTACAATCAATGAGACAAACCAGTGGGGCTATAAAGGCATGGATGAAGTGATTGATCAGTTAAAGGCAAAAGGAATCCGTACCACAGTAGTTACACACAAAGGACAGCTGACTTATACATGGGATGATAAGACAGAGAGCTATTTAGGAGGCGAAGAAAGTATTCTGTTAGAGGATGAATACAAGGATTTAACAGAGAAAACAGATGGAAAGATTATTGACCTGACTACTGACTTTGCTGCTGAGTTAAATGACTATGCTTCTGAAATCATTGCAAAGACAGCAGGAACAGAAGTTCCGGATGATTATGTAGGTGTTACAGGTGTCGAGCTTGGCGATGATGTATCCATTCCGACAGACAGTGTATACAACTATCCGGTAACCGTAAAACCGGTAAATGCTACCAACAAGGTGATTTACTGGAGTGTTGAGGACGAGAGTATTGCAACCATCAATACCGAACTTACTTCAAAGACAATCACAACATTTAAGATTAATCCAGATGCAGCAAGCAAGGATCTCGAAGGAAAAGATGCGGATGCAGTTAAGAAAGTAGAAGAAGGTCTTGCAGCAGTAAAGGCGGCAGAAGATTCTGAGATTATTCACTTCAGACATGAAGGAGAACTTCCGGGTAAAGCTGAAATCAAAGTAAAAGTTGGATTTGATGATACCAGTGACATGGGATTGTATTACTATAATCCGGAAACCGGAAAATTTGAACTTGTAAATGCAAAGGTTATCGTAAAAGATGGTTATGCTACATTTGAAATTGAGCATTGCTCTGATTATGTACTTTCCAAAGTTGATTTAACAAAGACTGCGGAAACAGAAACAAAAGCAACAGAAACCGTTGCAGGTGCGGAAGAAACAAAGGCTGAAACAACTACAGCAGCAAAGGATGCATCCATCCCTAAGACAGGTGATAATGCGGCACCGGCAGCAGCAGCTCTGGCAGCAGTTATGTCCGCAGCAGCAGGTGCTGTAGCATTTTCAAGAAAGAAAAATGCAAGATAATTAATCTGGAAATATTTTTCGGTGAAAAAAATTACCCTGTCGAATATGGCAGGGTAATTTTTTATTTCTTTTCCGCACAACACCTTGTCAACTTCACGGGATTATGCTAAAATTTAACAGTCATTGATCGGAAAGACAACCATCCGGGGTATATTTCCCCGGCAATATAGATTTAGGAGGATTTTAAAATGGCATCAGATAAGAAAGTCGAAGCAATTACGTCCATGGATGTTGATTTTGCCCAGTGGTATACCGATGTGGTAAAAAAAGCAGAACTGATGGATTATTCCAGTGTAAAGGGATGTATGATTTTCAAACCCGCAGGATATGCACTCTGGGAAAATATTCAGCATGAATTAGATAAAAGATTTAAGGAAACAGGCGTACAGAATGTGTATATGCCAATGTTTATCCCGGAAAGTCTTTTACAGAGAGAGAAGGATCATGTAGAAGGTTTCGCTCCGGAAGTTGCATGGGTAACACACGGAGGTTTACAGCCATTACAGGAGAGAATGTGTGTAAGACCTACATCTGAAACATTATTCTGTGATTTTTATAAAGACGATATTCAGTCTTACAGAGACCTGCCGAAGGTGTACAACCAGTGGTGTTCCGTAGTAAGATGGGAGAAAGAGACAAGACCGTTCCTGCGTTCCAGAGAGTTCTTATGGCAGGAAGGACATACCGCTCATGCAACAGCAGAAGAAGCAGAGGCAAGAACACAGCAGATGTTAAACCTCTATGCAGATTTCTGTGAAGATTTCCTTGCTATTCCGGTTATCCGCGGACGTAAGACAGATAAGGAAAAATTCGCAGGTGCAGAAGCTACTTATACTATCGAAGCTTTAATGCATGACGGTAAGGCACTTCAGTCCGGTACCAGCCACAATTTCGGCGACGGATTTGCGAAGGCATTTGGTATACAGTATACAGACAAAGACAATAAGTTAAAATATGTACATCAGACATCCTGGGGTATGACCACCAGACTGATCGGTGCGGTTATCATGGTTCATGGTGATGACAATGGACTGGTATTGCCGCCGAAGCTTGCACCGGTACAGGTAATGATTGTGCCAATCATGCAGAAAAAAGAAGGTGTGTTAGACAAGGCATACGAATTAAAGGAAGTATTGTCAGGATTCAGGGTAAAAGTAGATGATACGGACAAGAGTCCGGGATTCAAGTTCGCAGAGCAGGAAATGAGAGGAATTCCGCTCCGTGTCGAGATTGGACCAAAGGATATCGAAGCAAATCAGGCAATTATCGCAAGAAGAGATACCGGAGAGAAGGTAACGGTTTCCCTCGATGAACTTCAGGATAAGGTTGGCAAATTACTCGAAACCATCCAGCATGAGATGTTAGAGAGAGCAAGAAAGCACAGAGATGCACATACCAGCATTGCTGTCACATATGACGAGTTCAAGGATGCCGTAGCAAATAAGCCTGGATTTATCAAGGCTATGTGGTGCGGAGATCAGGCATGTGAGGACAAGATTAAAGAAGAAACCACTGCCACTTCCAGATGTATGCCATTTGCACAGGAACAGTTATCTGATGTATGCGTATGCTGCGGAAAACCTGCAAAGAAGATGGTTTACTGGGGCAAGGCATACTAAAATGAAGATTATATTACCGGACAGTGTAAAGAGAATCATCGGGATTCTGGAAGAAAACGGTTACGAAGCTTATGCGGTGGGCGGATGTGTGCGTGACAGCCTTCTTGGAAAACAGCCAAAGGACTGGGATATTACCACATCTGCAAAGCCGGATCAGGTCAAGGCACTGTTCCACAGAACCATTGACACGGGCATTGAACATGGCACGGTTACGGTCATGATGCATCATGAAGGGTATGAGGTAACGACATACCGGATTGACGGAAAGTACGAGGATGGCAGACACCCGAAAGAAGTGATTTTCACACCGAGTCTGGAAGAAGACCTGAAGCGCCGGGATTTTACGATCAATGCCATGGCATACAGCGACCGTACCGGAATTGTCGATAAATTTCACGGAGTAGAGGATCTGCAGTCACACATTATCCGCTGTGTGGGTGTGGCAAAAGAGCGGTTCACGGAAGATGCCCTGCGGATCTTAAGAGCTGTGCGGTTCAGTGCCGCTCTGGATTTCTCCATCGAAGAGGAAACCCTGCAGGCACTGACGGAATTAGCACCGAATCTGCGGAAAATCAGCCGTGAGAGAATACAGGCAGAGCTGGAGAAACTGCTTATGTCCGACCATCCGGAACGTGCAGAGCTTCTGTTTTTCACCGGAATTATTCCGGAGATCTTTGACGGATGTCCGCAGGTAACGGCACAGGAGAGCCTCGCGGATATGCTCGCACAGTTATGCCGATCGCCAAAGCAGCATTATGTCCGCTGGAGTCTGTTTCTCGGCGGTCTTGCATATGAAGGTGTATTAAAAAGTCTGAAATTCGACAATAAGACGATACGGATCTGCGAAAAATACCATGCATACCGGCAGGAAAAGCTGCGTGCGGACAAATCAGCGATCCGTCATCTGGCGGTAAGCATAGGCAGTGATATTTTCTTCGATTATCTGGATTTCCGCCAGGCAGTCGGGAATGAAGATCCGCAGGTGCTTGAGCAGGTACGGAGACTGTATCAGGAGATCGTGGACGATGGAGATGCACTCAGTCTGAAAGAACTGGCAGTCAATGGAAAGCTTCTGGCGGAGTGCGGAGTCGCACCCGGTGCAGAGATGGGCAGGATTCTGAATGAATTATTTGATCTGGTTCTGACCGATGCTGGATTGAACGAAAAAGAAATTCTATTAAAAATTATCAGTTCTAAAAAAACATCTTGATAATATATTAAAAATAGGATATACTATCAGTAGATGATAAAGAGATACGATTCCTGGGGTGTTCGATAACCCCGTATATTTTGAACCTACATTTGTTTAAACGGGATTCCTATATTGCTGACAGGATGGAAAGCCTCCTGCGAGTGGACTTCAGAATGTTTGGCTGCGGTTGCCCACCTAGCTTCGCTAGGACTCAAAAGTGCGGGACCGGCATCTTGGGATTTGTGCAATAAGAGAAGAGATAGACTGTCGTAAGACAGTCTGTTTTTGCATTTGAAAACTTTTATTTTAAAGGAGGAACTGTGTGCGGAATAAGAAATTGATCACTGCGTTATTTGTCTGTATTGCGGTGCTTATACTGGTGCTGGTGTACAGGGGAATGGGAGGAAAGGAGAAAAGTCCGGATGGAAATTTCGTGACCACCGGTCAGGCGGCGCGTGCTGTGGCACTTCTGGTCGCAACCCGGGATGACTGTGAGAGTGCGGCAGGGCATTTTTCAAAGAGCAAGGAATGGTATGTGCCGTACATGAATCTGCTGTATGAGCGGGAATATTTTACCGAGAAACAGTTTATTCCTTCCAAAAAAGAGGCAGAATCGGTATTTACATATAAGAAACTGGAAAATCTGTATGAAAATATGGGCATTACGGATAAGAAGCTGCTGTCTTTCGTGAAGAATAACAAATCTTCCCAGGGCATTACAAATGAGAAATGGGCGGAGGTTGTTTCTGCGATGGCAGAGAAGCTGGCGGGGGACAGCACAAAGGAAATCGACCTGACCGTGATTGCCAGCCAGACAAATGTCACCTCCATGGAGAAATGGACGGTGGTAACGTCTGTGGGAAATTATAAATTTACCGGTCTGGAACTGGATTATTACATGGATAAACATATTAAGGTACTGGTGAAGTCGGATGAGATTCTCTGCGTGACGGAACTGGTATCTTCCAATATCACCTATCCAAATGTACTTGTTACCAGTGTGCAGAGCGGCCAGCTCAACGTCTTTATTAACGGCATCGTACGGACGTTTGAGGTGGATGACAAGGATCTGTCCGTCACGAATGCGATCGCCGATTTGTCCCTGAAGAGTGGAAAAGTCACGGATTATAAGATAAAGCAGGGGTATGTCAGTGGAAAACTGTTAAAGTATACGGACCATATGGTGGAAATCGAAGGACAGGGTAGCTATGAGATAGCGGATGGATTCCGGGCATATAAAACCTATGGAAATATTGAGTCAAAGACCTTGTATGATATGGTGGTAGGTTATGACGTGCAGAAGTTCCTGATTGAGGACGGGAAATTATGTGCGGTGCTGATTGACCGGAATTTTGTGGCACAGAATATCCGTGTGGTATTAAAAACGAACGGATTTCAGGATATTTATCATGACAGTGTACGGATTACGTCCGCAGGGGAATATCAGTTTACCTATGGAACGGAGACGAAGAAATTCACTGCCGGAGAGGAATTTACCATTACGCAGGACAGTAAATATCTGGAAGCGGGCAGTCTGACGATCCGTCCGATGACAGCGGATGGGAAGATAACACTGGCATCTTTGGAGCGTGGTTACGGCAGTCCGTCCTACCGCGGTTCAATCGAGGTCATTAAGACGGAACATGGTCTGGTTCTGGTCAACGAACTTCCGTTAGAGCAGTATTTATATGCCGTTGTGCCGAGCGAAATGCCGTATACCTATCAGACAGAGGCATTAAAGGCACAGGCGGTCTGTGCCAGAACATATGCGTATAAACACATGGTATCGAACGATTATGCATGGCTGGGTGCTCATGTAGACGACAGTACCGCATATCAGGTATACAACAATTCCGAAGAGCAGACCACGACATCGCAGGCGGTGGATGACACATACGGACAGATTATGACCTGTAACGGCGGGCCAATCAGTGCGTTCTTTTATTCGACTTCCTGCGGCAGCAGTACGGATGCCACGATCTGGGGTGGAAGCGGTTATGAATATATCCGTGGAAAGTTGTTAAGCCAGGAAAACCCATCCCTTGATCTGAAGGACGAAAGCCAGTTCCGTATGTTTATTACGAACAATTATGACACCTGGGATAAGAATTATGCATGGTACAGATGGAATGTAACCATGCCGCTGGCAGAGATTTCCCAGGGAGTAAATCAGATCATCGGCTCATTGTATAGCTCCGGTCCGGAGAAGGTACTGACACTCGAAGGCGGTCAGTATGTGAGCAGGGAGATAAGCAGTGTCGGAAATGTGCAGTCCGTGGAAACGGGAACAAGAAATACCGGAGGTGTCCTTGATTATGTGATTATCCACGGGGATGCTGCTACGGTAATGGTGCGTACCGAGTCCTATATCCGTAAGATATTTAATCCATACGGACTGGATATCAATAAGAATGATGGCAGTACCGTAAATACATTCACAGGACTTCCGAGTGCGTTCTTTGTACTGGATGAAGTGCGGGACGGGGATAATAACCTGACCGGCTATCTGATACAGGGCGGCGGCTACGGACATGGAGCCGGCATGAGCCAGAATGGTGCAAATACCATGGCTGGTGACGGTTATTCCTGTCAGGATATTCTGCAGTTCTTTTATACAAATATTAATATTGAAAACCTGTACTAATTAAGGTTACGCAGCATAATCTGCTTGCGGATGCCCTGATTCTGTGCAAGGGTGTCGAGGACTTCTCCCAGATGAATCTGCTCTAAACCGGACAGCAGATGATCACAGGTACGGGGGAAGTCCTTTTTCTGGAAAATCAGTGTTTTTCCGGGGATACGATAAGCATCGATTAGTGCATAAAAATCACCCTGTGTAAAGTCATCCACCGGATTGTCGATAAGAATTGCACGGATGTGGGAAAAGTCCAGCGGTTTTCCGCCGGAAAGTGGATAAGCATCTAAAGTACTTACTTTGATATAATGGGAGGACAATTCCCCCGCACCCTGCGAGTAATCCGCCAGTTCACAGGTATAGAGTATTTCCCCATTTTCCTCGGAAATAATAAGGGACAGTACAAAGCTGCGGTTTTCCAGTTCCCTTGCATCAATGATTCTGGCAGATCTGTCGTAGAGTGTGTGAAATTCAAACCCGGATAAGTAGGTGTACAGATGTGTGGCATGAAGGACGGATGGAAGTATCAGCAGGATTATGCTGAAAATAAATGCAGCACCGGTAAACGTCAGTGCAGGAAGCTTTTTTAATGGAAGTCCGTAATACAACTGGGCGGAAATATACATCAGCAGGCTGAGGGTAATGGAAAGCACCGGTTCTACAGTGTAGGTCATTTCTGTCAGGAAGAACTGGGTCAGGCACAGGAAATACAGGAAAACAGTGGTCCGTTTCATACAGTGTCTGGCAGTGTCCGCATCATGGAAAAAACTCTCTTTCGTCAGCAGATGACTCCAGGGCGACAGAATCACAAAGGAAAAAAATATTACAAGAAGTATTTTTAATATATTAAAAAAGGATAATTCCCAGTCCGGAAAAAAGGATTCACGGAACAGGGAAAAGAAACTGCGGTAGTCAATACAGAAAAATTCATAAATAACGGTAATAGTAATCGGGACAATGATAAAAAGGTACAGGAATTCACTTAAACGGCTGCGGATTTCGATGGATTTGCGGGCAACCAGGAAGCAGCAGAGAAATATGCACAGGGCAATGAATAATACCATCGTTCCGGGAAGCAGATTTTCATGGACGTATTTAATCAGCATCAGCACGCCGAAAACAGCCAGCAGAAAGGATTTGACATATCTCTTAAAATGGATATAGAGATGGAGCTTTCCTGAGACTTTTTTCTGTTCGAGCAGATAGAATACCAGTTTTAAGTACAGCAGGGAAAGGACAAAGATGCCGGTCAGAATCATGGCACCGGTCAGGATGTCCAGTTTTTTTGCAAAATACACGGAAAAGAGAAGAGCAAGCCCGGTTTCTTCCGTAAGCAGCAGCTTCCAGATTCCGTTTGTGGATAATTTGTGGTTGTCAGCAAACATAATAACTCCTCTACAATTTTTTTAATGGAAAGCGCAGAATAAGGTCTTTCATATCCCTGCGTTTGTTCACATCTCCTGCGGCAATCGGCATAAGATACGGCAGGGAAAAGCTTTTCAGCGAAGCAAGATGCAGCCCGATCATTAATACCCCCAGTACGATTCCGAAAAAGCCTAGGAAATAGGACAGGAGTAAAAGGGCATATTTTAAAATACGGAAAGCCGAGGATAATTCATTATTCGGAATGGCAAAAGAAGACAGTGCCGTGAAAGCGACAACTACAACGATTACCGGGCTGACAATGCCGGCGGACACTGCTGCCTGTCCGATGATAAGACCTCCGACGATGCCGATGGTACTGCCCATCGGTCCCGGAATACGGATTCCAGCTTCCCGCAGAAGTTCAAAGGCAAATTCCATGATAAAGACTTCCACCACACTGGGAAAAGGCACACTTGCTCTGCCGCCGGCAAAGGAGAAGAGCAGGTTTGCCGGAAGAATGTCTGGGTGGTAATTCATGACGGCGAGGTATACCGCGGGCAGACACAGGGAGAAAAATGCCGCCAGATAGCGGATAATTCTTGCAAGTGTGACAATGGTATAGCGTTCGTAATAATCATCCGGTGTTTTCAGGAAATCATTAAAGTTTGCAGGAAGAAGCAGGGCAACCGGAGTGTTGTCCACGAATAAGGTAATGCGCCCTTTCATGATGGCATGGACGGCGGTGTCCGGACGTTCCGTGGTCTGGTACTGCGGAAACGGGGAGTAGACATTTTCTTCCGTAAGCTGTTCGATGATACCGCTGTCTGTGAGGTTAGATATCTCTAACCGGTTAATCCTGGAGGTTATTTCCTGTAATACCTGCGTTCTTACGGTATTGTCCAGGTAGACCAGTGCAACGGTTGTGTTGGACTCTTTCCCCACGATAAATTCTCTGACTTTCAGATGATTGCTGCGGATTCGTTTTCTCATCAGGGCGGTATTGCATTTTAATGCATCGGCAAATCCTTCCCGTGAGCCGCGCATGACCTCTTCCCGTTCTGACGAGGATACACCCATCATGGGATAGCCTTTGCTCTTTATCTTGATCGCTTTGTCATATCCGTCAATGATTAGAACGGCATCTCCGATCATAACACCCATCAGAACCTCGTTGTAGGTGCTTAATTCATTTACATCCGTAATTCCGAGGGCATTTGCGGCGAGAAAACCATAGATTTCATTTTTTGGAAGATTCATCAGTTTGCCGAGCAGTTTTCCGATCACCGATTCCTCAACGGACATATTATCGACTGCCACTTCCACATAGTAAATGCAGGCATCGACGGTTTCGCTGCCAAGCTTCATAGTGTGTTTCTTTATGTCATCGCAGCCCTGGAACAGACGATCCAGAGTCTGGGAATTCCGGGCAAAAGAGAGGGATAGATTCTGGTTCATTTTTTCCACCTTTCTTTTTGGGTTATATATTAGGTAATTGCGAAACTCATAATTTATCTTTATTGCATATGCAAATCAAACAATTACTAAGAAGGTACTATGAGGCGGTCGGCACTTAGATGCTGTATTTTAGCATCTTAGTACCGCTACCCACGCACTAGGGAGGGACCCGGTAAACCGGGAAGATTCCCTAGTGCCATAGCCGAATGTAGCGGGAGCGTGCCTTCGTGTAATGTTTCATTTGCATATGCATTTACAAAAATTTAAGTG
>ERZ773156.647-NODE-647-length-33289-cov-4.87817_pt1 | contig 33289 bp, 42 predicted proteins | sample MGYA00511895_ERZ773156 | MGnify/ENA primary metagenome ERZ773156 (study PRJEB29015, sample SAMEA2737850) | human gut metagenome | biome: human gut; feature: human-associated habitat; material: faeces | place: China | collected 2012 ... | reverse complement strand
CACCTAAAGGTAGTGGGTTTCCGCCTATGGCAAACGAAAGGATTTTATTTATGAAACTGAAAGATTTGCTGAAAAGTTTTGGTGGCGGTGCATGTGTATCGGTGTATGACGCGTTCGGGGATTATTGTAGGGAGGCAAGCTATGATTATTATGATCTGCCTAAGTGGGCGAGGTCGAGAGCTGGACTGCAGGAGTTCCTTTCTGATGACAATCCAAACCATTACAGATCGACATGCATCACGTTGGAAGAATGGTGGCCAGATGTTGAAGATCGCAAAGTTGAAAGCTGGGGAATTGAGATCAATGGACATGGTGACCCGGGAATCTGGATCCACTTGGTGGAAGAGGAGAAAAACGAGAAATGAGAACGTTGAAGGTGATGTCCTGGGACAAGCTCCGGCAGGAGTACCACCAGGAACGGTTGAGAAAGCAGGAGTGGCTTCGGGCAATCAAGGAGGTTATCAGGGCGGTGCTTCTGGGTGTGGTGGTTGGGGCACCGATCGGGGTCATGCTGGCGGTGTGGAGGGCATTATGGATCTTGTAGAGTTTACGAACTGGTTAGTACCGAGAGTGATAGGTGCTGGTGGTGTGCTGCTGATGGTGATGGCAGTGTCACAGATCTTTTAAGGAGGTGGGGCTTATGAAAAGCAAATACCTGTGCCGGGTGTGGATGTAAGACCTGGTGCTGGGAGCGGGACCGGGATTACCGGTGCCGGAGCTATAAAAAATGGACCCGTCAGCGGCAACTGAACGAGTCCAGAAACAATGAATATGTTCAACCTCAGTATAGAGGAAGATTGGAGGAAAATCAAGATGTCGATGAAGATTAATAAATTGGAAATCGAAAATGTCAAGCGTGTAAAAGCGGTTAAGATCGAGCCAACAGCCAACGGTCTTACGATCATTGGTGGAAACAATAACCAGGGGAAAACTTCCGTTCTGGATGCGATTGCCTGGGCTCTTGGTGGGGACAAGTACCGGCCGTCCCAGGCACAGCGAGAAGGTTCCGTGATCCCGCCGAATCTCCACATTGTTATGAATAATGGATTGGTAGTGGAGCGGAAAGGTAAGAACGGTACGCTGAAGGTGACAGACCCAGAGGGACAAAAGGCTGGGCAGCAGCTTCTGAATGAATTTGTTGAGCAGTTAGCACTGGATCTTCCCAAATTTATGGAGGCCTCCGACCGGGATAAAGCAGGAATTCTTTTAAAAATCATTGGAATTGGAGATCAGCTGACAGTACTGGAGAAAGAAGAAAAGGAACTTTACAGTGAACGGACCTATGTTGGCCGTACTGCAGATCAGAAAGAGAAGTATGCCAAAGAACAGCCGTATTTTCCAGATGTCCCTTCGGTTCCGGTTTCTGCAGCAGAACTGATCCGGGAACAGCAGGAAATTCTGGCACAGAATGGAGAGAATCAGAGAAAGAGGGAAAGACGCCACCAGCTGGAACAGGAGATGCAGAGCATTACAGATCAGATCCAGGGATTACTGAGAAAACAGTCGGAATTGGAAGCAGATTTAAAGATTGCCCGTTCTGTCAGTGAAGATCTTCAGGATCAGTCTACGGCAGAGCTGGAACAGAATATTGCGGATATTGAGGAGCTCAACCGAAAGGTGCGGGCAAATCTGGATAAGGACAAGGCAGAGGAAGACGCAAAGGGGTACCGAGAGCAGTATAACACCCTGACGGCAAAGATCCAGGAGATCCGTGAGAAGAAAATGGAACTTTTAAAAGGCGCGGATCTTCCGCTTCCTGGACTGACAGTGGAAGACGGAGAGTTACTGTACAACGGTCAGAAATGGGACAATATGTCCGGCTCGGAACAGTTAAAAGTTTCCACTGCCATTGTCCGTCGTCTGAATCCGAACTGTGGTTTTGTGCTTATGGATAAGCTGGAACAGATGGATCTGAATACGCTGCAGGAGTTCGGCCGCTGGCTGGAGGCAGAAGGCCTCCAGGCAATCGCTACACGGGTTTCTACCGGAGAGGAGTGCAGCATTATCATCGAGGACGGATATGTAGCAGGCCAGCCACGGGTGGAAGAAAAGAAAGAATGGAAAGCAGGTGTGTTTTAAATGGAAATTATCAGAGGAAAACAACCGGGAGCGAAAAAAACCGTAATCTATGGTCCGGAGGGAATCGGGAAGTCTACATTGGCTTCCGGATTCCCAGATCCATTGTTTATTGACACAGAAGGATCTACCAAAGATATGGATGTTGCCCGTACAGAAGAACCAAGCAGTTGGGCAATGCTGATGGAACAGGTAACGTATGTAAAGAACCATCCGGATATCTGCCGAACCTTGGTTATTGATACAGCAGACTGGGCGGAAATGCTCTGCGTTACGCATTTGTGTGATAAAAACCATAAGAACAGTATTGAGGAATTTGGCTATGGCAAGGGCTATACATACCTTCAGGAAGAATTCGGACGTCTGCTGAATCTGCTCACGGATGTGGTCAAGGCAGGCGTAAACGTGGTACTGACAGCTCATGCAAAGATGCGTAAGTTTGAGCAGCCAGATGAGATGGGAGCGTATGACCGTTGGGAAATGAAATTGAGCAAGGGCGTCGCTCCAATGGTGAAGGAATGGGCGGATATGGTGCTGTTTGCGAATTACAAGACTATGGTGGTCAATGTAGACGGACAGGGAGCGCAAAAGGGAAAAAACAAAGCGCAGGGTGGAAAAAGGGTTATGTATACCACCCATCACAGCTGCTGGGACGCCAAGAACCGGTATGGGCTTCCAGACGAGGTTCCATTTACCTATGAAAGCATCCGGGAGATTGTGGAACCGGGAAATCGTTCCTCAGAAAGAAAAACAGAACCGGTGCGATCCCAGATGCCGCCAGTGCAGTCTACGGTTTCATCCGAACAGACGGTTCCGGTCAGTAACAAGGGCGATGAGAAGCCTGCAAAAGAAGCGAAAAGCATGGCACCAGTGGAAAACAGCCAAAAACCTGTGAAAGAAGAGAAACAGCCGACACTGGACCCGCGTATTCCAAAAAAACTGCGGGATCTGATGATCTCCAATGACGTATGTGAATGGGATATCCAGAATGTATGTGAGGCGAAGGGTTATGTCCCACTGGATACACCGCTTTACCTGTATGAGGATGTCAATCCTGGGTTTATTGATGGAGTTCTTGTGGCAGCCTGGGATCAGGTATATGCAGCTATTAAGGGTATGAAAGAAAAGGATGCACTGGTATTTAACTAAGAATTAGGAGGATAAGCAAGATGGCAGATTTAGGAAAAGAGATTGGATGGGATGATACCATTGAAAATGAGGGCGCGGATTTTGAACCGCTTCCAGAAGGAATTTATGAGTTTACGGTAGCATCCATGGAGCGGGCGCATTTTGGCGGAAGTGAAAAGATGGCTCCATGTAACATGGCAAACCTGGATCTTCTGATCAAGGACAAGGATGGAAAGGAACATCATGCATATGACAGCCTATATCTGAATTCCAAGGCGGAGTGGAGACTGAGCCAGTTCTTCCTCTGTATTGGACAGAAAAAGAAAGGGGAGCCTCTACGGCCAAACTGGAATGAGGTACCTTGCTCTACTGGCAAGGTAGAACTGATCATCAACGAGTATATCGATAAAAATGGCAATAAGAGAAGGAACAACCGGGTAAACCGTTATCTTGAATATGAACCAAAGCAGTTTAAGGCAGGTGTATTTTAAATGGAATTAAGACCCTATCAGTCAGAAGCGAAGACAGCAGTGTTTGGGCAGTGGGAGCAGGGGGTATTAAAAACGCTCCTGGTCCTTCCGACTGGGTGCGGAAAAACCATCGTATTTGCAAAGGTGGCGGAAGAGTGTGTGCGCCAGGGGAAACGCGTGCTGATCTTGGCGCACCGCGGGGAACTGTTGGAACAGGCAGCAGATAAGATCAAGAAAAGTACCAATCTGGGTTGTGCAACGGAGAAAGCGGAGCAGACCTGTCTGGGGAGCTGGTTCCGGATCGCAGTAGGATCCGTACAGTCTATGCAGAGACCAAAGCGGCTGGCACAATTTTCCGATTCCTATTTTGATGTGATCATCATTGATGAGGCACATCATTGTATTTCGGATGGATACCAGAAGGTTCTGCAGCATTTTCCACAGGCAAAGGTACTGGGAGTAACGGCAACACCGGACCGTGGCGATATGAGAAATCTGGGGGAGTATTTTGACAGCCTGGCTTATGAGTATACCCTTCCGAAAGCAATCCGTGAGGGGTATTTGTCCCCAATCAAGGCCATGACGATCCCACTGCAGCTGGATCTGTCCGGGGTCTCCATTCAATCCGGTGATTTTAAGGCGGGGGATCTGGCAACAGCTCTGGATCCATATTTGTATCAGATTGCGGACGAAATGGAAAAATACTGCAAAGACAGAAAGACGGTCGTGTTCCTTCCGCTGGTAAAGACCAGCCAGAAATTTAAAGAGATTTTAAATGAAAAGGGATTCCGGGCAGCGGAGGTAAATGGAGAGAGCAGGGACCGGGCAGAAGTTCTGGAATCCTTTGACCGTGGCGTTTATAACGTCCTTTGTAATTCCATGCTTCTTACAGAAGGATGGGATTGTCCATCCGTGGACTGTGTGATCGTCCTGCGGCCAACCAAGGTACGGAGCCTTTACAGTCAGATGGTGGGACGTGGAACCAGGCTATGCGAAGGAAAAGACCATCTGCTTCTGCTGGATTTTTTATGGCATACGGAGCGCCATGAACTGTGCCATCCGGCAGATCTGATCTGTGAGAAAAAAGAAGTGGCACAGAAGATGACGGAAGACCTGGAAACGTCTGCCGGATGCCCTGTGGATCTTGAGGAGGCGGAAAAGCGGGCATCGGAAGAGGTAATCGCTGAACGGGAGGAATCCCTGGCGAAGCAGCTTCAGGAGATGCGGAACAGGAAGAAAAAACTGGTAGATCCACTCCAGTTTGAAATGAGTATCCAGGCAGAGGATCTATCCGGATATGTACCGGCATTTGGCTGGGAACTGGCTCCGCCTTCTGATAAACAGAAACAGGAACTTGAAAAACGGGGAATTCTTCCGGATGAGATCGACAATGCGGGAAAGGCGAACCTGCTTTTAGACCGCTTGCATAAACGTCAGGAAGAGGGGCTTACAACCCCGAAACAGATCCGGTGTCTGGAAAAATATGGATTCCAGCATGTAGGAACCTGGACTTTTGAAGCTGGAAAAAACATGATCGACCGGATTGCGGCAGCAGGCTGGAGAGGGGCGCCGCATGGAGTTGATCCGCGAAATTATGTACCTGAAACTTAAGGAGTAATAAGACATGGAAAGAAACCAGTATGACCTGTTGGAGGTCTTGGAACATATTGATCCGGCAGAACTGGATTATCAACAGTGGGTGAATATCGGTATGGCCCTTGAACTGGAAGGATACAGCGTAGAGGTGTGGGATAACTGGAGCCGCAGGGATCCTGGCAGGTATCATTCTGGGGAATGTCAGAAAAAATGGAGAGGATTCCGGGAAACCAGTTCCCCGGTCACTGGGGGGACTGTGATCCAGTACGCCAGAGAACAGGGATGGACACCGTCGTATGATCCTGGCCATGCAATTGGATGGGACGATGCCATTTCAGAAGAGGGCGTGGTGATTGATAAAAACTGGGTGGAAGGAAAAGAAGTAAAGGAACCGGCCCGATGGAATCCAGTCAACGATCTGATCCGGTATTTGGAGACACTGTTTGAAGTAGGTGAGAACGTAGGCTATGTAGTGAAAAGCTGGAAGAAAGATGATAAATGGCTTCCAGCAGACAAGGGTTCTTATGACCGCACTGCCGGACAGCTTATTGAAGCATTATCTGCCTGTGGCGGTGATATCGGAAGCGTACTGGGGGACTATGACCCGCAGGCAGGCGCATGGATCCGCTTTAACCCACTGGATGGAAAAGGTGTAAGAAATGATGATGTGACGGACTTCCGGTATGCGTTGGTGGAATCAGACAGCATGGAGATCGATAAGCAGCACGCACTGATCCGGGAACTGGAACTTCCTGTGGCCTGTCTGGTCCATTCCGGAAAGAAGAGTCTTCATGCCATTGTAAAAGTAGATGCTGCAGATTATGCGGAATATCGCAAACGTGTGGATTATCTCTATGACATCTGCCGTAAGAACGGTTTGGAGATCGACCAACAGAACCGGAACCCATCCAGGCTATCTCGTATGCCGGGCGTGATGCGTGGGGAGAACAAGCAGTTCTTGATCGATACCAACATCGGAAAGGAAAGCTGGGCAGAATGGAAGGAATGGATCGAGTCAGTCAATGATGATCTGCCGGATCCGGAAAGTCTGGAAGATGTATGGGATAACCTGCCGGAACTGGCCCCATGTCTGATTGAAGGAGTGCTGCGTCATGGGCATAAGATGCTGATTGCAGGGCCGTCCAAGGCGGGCAAATCCTTTCTGCAAATAGAAATGTGTATTGCCATTGCGGAAGGCCGTAAATGGCTGTCCTGGCAGTGCTCACAGGGGCGTGTGATGTATGTGAACCTGGAACTGGACCGGGCAAGCTGCCTGCATCGTTTCAGGGACGTTTACCAGGCTATGGGAATCCGTCCGGAACACTTGGATAACATTGATATATGGAATTTAAGAGGTAAGTCACGCCCCATGGATAAACTGGCACCTATGCTCATCCGCAGGGCATCCAAAAAGAATTACATAGCCATTATCATTGACCCCATTTATAAGGTTATCACCGGTGATGAGAATAGTGCGGACCAGATGTCCAATTTCTGTAATCAGTTTGATAAAGTCTGCACAGAACTGGGTGTAGCCGTGATCTACTGTCACCACCATTCAAAAGGCAGCCAGGGCGGAAAGAAATCCATGGACCGTGCATCTGGTTCTGGTGTATTTGCTCGTGATCCGGATGCAATGCTGGATATGATCGAATTGGAACTGTCAGAAGATGCCATGAAACAAGAGGAAAATAAGGCGGTCTGTGAGGCATGCAGACAGTATCTGGATTCCCATTTTAAATGGGATGATGACCTGTCCCAGGATGATCTTTGTAGCAGTTACCAGATGCTTAATTATTGCGAAAATAAGCTGAATACGGGGCAGTGGACGAATCTGCAGGCTATTGTAGCGTCTGCCCGAACAAAAGCCAGGAACATGACGGCATGGAGGATTGAAGGGACATTACGTGAATTTCCGAAGTTTCCAGCTGTCAATGTATGGTTCAATTATCCGGTCCATACCATTGATCAGGTAGGAATTTTGAACGATATTCAGCCGGAAACGGAGAAGCCACCGTGGAAAAAAGGGGCAGAAAAAAATAAAAAAAGTGCTGCTGACCGGAAAGCAGAGCGGCAAAAAGCGGTAGAGGAAGCCATCGAAAATGGCAATTTTGGAGAGGCTCCAACCTTAAAAGAAGTGGCTGAATTTTTAGGCATATCAGAGAGAACGGCCCGAGATCGGGTGAATGAACATGGTGGATACAGCGTCCGAGATGGAAAAATTTATAAAGATTTTGAGTGCGGGGAAGACTGAAATTAAGTGTTCCCCGCAAAAGTACAGAGTGCGGGAAAGACTGAAATTTCAGACATCCCCGCCTAAAAGGTTTGGAGGGAAAGACATAAAAATCAGTCTTCCCCGCCAGGAAGTGTGAGTGCGGGGAAGACTGAAAATCAAGTCTTTCCCTCCCCGGGGAGAGTGCGGGGAAGACTGTACCCTAAAGGGTAAATATTTTCCCCCGCATTCGCGTGGTCACGGGGGTAGGAATGGACGGGCTGAAAGCAGAGCCCGCCCGTTCCCTTCCCCTTCCCCGATGACAAGGCCAGAACGAAAACAAAACTGCAATTTTAAACTTTAAAGAGGTGAAGTGGCATGGGGCAAAAAAAATATTGCAGCACATGCCAGTGGTACGATAAGCAGGAAGGAGTGTGTTGCAATGGTGAAAGTGATTACAGAGCAGACTTTAGATGTCTGGATGATACATGCGGGAAGTGGAGATCACAGAAGATGGATTTTTTTATGGCAATGATCCCACCGACCGTAACACACCAGGAGAAGCAGGTTCATGTGGTGAATGGCAAGCCGGTCTTTTATGAACCGTCAGAACTGAAAGCTGCCAGACAGAAGTTGATGGGATATCTGGCAAAGTACAGACCGGAGGAACCATTGGATGGCGGGATTCGTTTGATGGTGAAATGGTGTTTTCCAAGGGGCAGGCACACAGACGGAGAATATCGGATCACAAAACCGGATACGGATAACCTGCAGAAACTCCTGAAGGACTGCATGACGACCTGTAGGTTCTGGAAGGATGATGCGCAAGTGGCGTCAGAGATCGCTGAGAAGTTCTGGGCAGAAGTTCCTGGAATCTACGTTAGGGTGGAACAGATATGACAGATGAACAGGTCAGAGAGGCTTTCAGTGAGGTATACAACAATTTCTGGAACCGTTACAAGACTCGTGTTCCAGGAAGGGACAGTGAAGAATGGGAAAGAATGAGGACCTGGTCAGTGGTACTGCAAAGAAAATACCCGTTCATGAAAGAGACAATCATAAACCTGGAAATAGAGTTGGATCAGAGGATGAGAGGTAGGAAGTAGTAAATGGGAGTATACCGGGATATGAAACTGAGTGATTATAATATATCTCGTGCGAAGTACAATGAGTTGAAATACTTTTGCATACAATACGCAGAGAAAAAACAGAAGCTTCAGAATGCGTATGGTTTGAAGGCAGTGGTGAATGATGGGATGCCGAAGGGTAATCTTTCTGGTGATGCCACGGCCCAGGAAGCGGTTAGAAATACTATGATGCAGGAAGATATTCACCTCATAGAAGAAACCGCCAGGAAAGCGGCACCAGAGATTTACAAGTGGATTTTGAAGAATGTCACGGAAGGAATCCCGTATGAATGGTTGGATGTTCCGGTGGGACGCAGACAGTTTTATGAGTATCGGAGGTATTTTTTCTATCTTTTGGCGCAGAAAAGGTAAAGAAAAGCCACCTACTCAGTGGTGGGTGGCTTAATCAAATGGCAGCGTTTCTTCAGCAATGCAATTACTTTTTGAAATCGGAATAGTTGATAAGGTTTGAAGTTTATCGTTTAGCCAAAGTTGATACAGATCTTTTTTTATAATATTGTTTTTTAGTAAACGTATCATCTCTTGCCATTCAGAAAAAAAAGTGCTGATCTTTGTATCGTTAAAGTAAAGATATGGGAATATATAGCCATTTTGAACCGGAGGAAAATCATAATTGCTTGGACATTCTGAAAAAATCACATCAGAGTCCAAATTTTCGTCTTCCAATATGGCAAGAAGATTTTTTATTAATTCAGCATAGTTTTTAATTTCTCCTTTTCTACTTTGAGTATTGGATAAACCACAAAGCCAGTCAAGGGAAACATGAAAAGTTTTAGAAATAGTAAGGAGCATTTCAAGGGATGGCGTTTTAGCTCCAATTTCGTAGGAAGAGATGCTTACAGTTGATGCATTTACTTGTTCTGCGAATTCTTTTTGGGTTAACTTAAGCGATAAACGTAATTCTCTTAAACGCGAACACAATAAAGCTGCATTTTCAGAATCCATTATATACCCTCCTTTTGTGATGTATATACATTATAACATGTGGGTAAATCAAATTCAACAAAAAAATAAACACACACCTTGAGTATTGACATCATACCATTAGTATGATAACATAAACACATCAAAAGGAGGTAGAAAGAATGAAGCAGCTAACGGTAAGGCTAGATGATGATTTACATAAAGCAGCAAAAATTAGAGCGGTTATGCAGGATAAATCGTTTATGCAGTATGTTGTGGATTTAATCAAAAAAGATTTAGATAATAAAAAAGAGCAGTCACGCTGAGTTTGGCGACCTACGTGATTGCTCGAAACCTGAAACCTGTAAACCCAGGAATCACTTAGTATTGTAAGTGATTCCGCCAGAAATTGCAAGGAGGAAATTGCAATGCAGAATTTAATGATTTTTGAAGGACACGATGTAGAAGTATTTGAACTGAATGGACAGGTATTATTTAATCCGTATCACGTAGGAGCTTGCCTGGAGTTGGGTAACAGTGCAGTGAAAATGGCTGTTGCAAAAATGAATGAGAAGCAGGTTGTTAAGCTGACAAATTCTAAAGTCAATAAAGTTGACTTTAGAAAATTACATAACACAGGCGAGAATTTTCTCACCGAAAGCGGCGTTTATAAGCTGGTATTCAAGAGCCACAAGCCAAATGCAGAAGCTTTCACAGACTGGATCGCAGATGAGGTTCTCCCGAATCTTCGTAAGACTGGTTCTTACGAGATGCCAAAACAGGACAAGCCGAAGAAAGAGAAACTGCCTTCCGTAAACATGATGGTGAAGAACATCAAGGAAGCCTTACATGATGCTGGAGTAGATTCTAAGTACATAGCTGCTGAGGTGGTGCGGATCTATTCAGATTCCGGTTATCCTGTGAAAACTCCAGTGATCTCCGATGTGCCGAACCTGTGGGATTGCACATCAATCGCAAAAGAACTGGGAATCCTTTCAGAGTCTGGCAGACCGCATGATAAAGCAGTAAGTGCCATTGGCCAGAAGTTAGACATCTTTGCAGATGAAGTTGTCCGGACTGCGTACAGCAGAAATGGCCATGATGGGGTTACTGTTCAGTACAAGGACAGTGTGCTTGAAAAGGTGAGAGAATGGCTGAGTGATAATGGTTATCCAACGGTGATTGAGTTTATGTTATCCAACGGCAACAGCAATAAGTGTAAAGTTGTTTATGGGGAGGTAGCATAATGAACATGCAGGAGGAAGTGAGAATTTCTAGATATCAGCCAGTAGTTTTTCTAAAAGGTTCAGAATTGGGAGATTTGTACGAGGCAATGGTAGAATATTGGCGATTAAAAGGAGCCGATGCAGGTGGAGCATTTGCAGCATCATTGTTTTATAATTTAGGACGTACCCATGGAATTCGCGATGAGCGAGCAAGAAAAAAGAAAGAAATGTAAAAAGTGGGTAACTACGAAGGGGTACTTCCGTGATATTCTGGTAGCATGGATTAAGCCAAAGGCATACAGCTGACGGCTTCCCCCACAAGCGGCGGGTCAGCAGAAGCCCGCCGCCAACCCCTTTCGGAACGTAGCTCAGTCTGTCAGAGCAGCTGGCTTATATCCAGCGTGGCGGGGGTTCGAGTCCTTCCGTTCCGATTTGCCTGGTTTAAGGGTTCTCCACCCAGACATTCCAGGTAGCATGAAAGACATCCTTGAGAAAGGGTGTTTTTTTTGTCGTATTGATACAATAAATAGGGCTTTGTTATATATTTCCAATTCGGTATGTGCTATAATGTAAAAAAATGTCGGATTGGAGAGTCGGATATGAGCCAGAAGAAAGTAAATGTAGCTAATTTTAATGTAGTGTTCCTTGAAGAAAAAGATGAGGCGCCGTTGCTGAAGTATTTTGATTCGATTGTGGTACCAGCATTTCAAAGTGGCATAAAAAAAGATAATAAAGACGCGGAATTATTCTTTATGAATGTTGAAGTCGTAGAAGATAGTGAAGGGGAATATGTATTAGTTGGATATGTTGTAAAGAAAACGGTTTTGGAAGTCAAATCAGATGTTGATGAGAAGGGAAACTTGATTGAGAAAGATGAAAAATATCCTTCAGCTCCATATTCGACTTTTGCTATATATTTAAAAAATCATAGAATGGTGTATGTGTTGAATCAGAAGGGAAGTCCAAATATAAAGAGTTTTTCTGGTCTGACAAAACATGTATTTGCTGAATATATTAGAAATTACAATCATGATGTTGGCGATAAAAGCAAATATTTACCATATCCAAGTATTAATATAGTTGGTCTTCCGATGAGAAGCAGTATTGAAGACGCGTTAAAGCAGGTATCTAAGGTTACTAAGTTGACTTTACGTTTTTATCCGCTGAATGGAGATCAGGAATTTGGAGAAATGTTTGGAGATTTGATTAAGGATTTACGTAGTGCGGCTAATGCAAAAAATGGTGAGCTAATGCTTAGGTCTCCAAAATCAATTTCTGGAATAATAAATATTGTTGAACAATCTGCCGGAACAGTAAAACCAATTATCGATGTGGAATACGCAGATAAAACGAAAGGAACAATTAAGGAGGATCAGATATCTGAAAAAATGGATATTGAATTTCCAGGAGAAAATGTCGTGGAGATGGATCAGGTTATTAGTAAGGGTAAAGAAATACAAAGCATTTCTTATACGAGTAGAGGTAATCAAGAAATTTATAATGAGCATAAAAGTAAAATTATAAAATTTTTGCCTAAAAAGTAATTCTGGAAAGAAGGGAGAATGGTGGAGATAAAACTAGATAACGTCGAAAAATTACTTAAGCCATTATCATCTAATCGTATTATGTGCGTCGCTATTAAAATGTTTTGGCCAAAATGGAAAGAAAAGGGAAAGTATATAACAGCTTTTGTATTTGGCGTAATTCCTGCGTATATGATGGCTACTTCTGAAAACACAGTTACAATATTTAGAGAAGGCGTTCAGTTAATGAATGATATTGCGCTGGCATTGTTTGGAATAGTATTTACTGGATATGCTCTTTTTCAAGCCTTGATTGGAAAAGAAATGCTTGTAAGAATGATAAATAGTACGGCACTAATAGATAAAGAACAGAAGAGTAAATTACAGGAGTCTAATGAATTATTTGCAAAAACGATGATGATGCAGTTTCTTTGCATTGTAGTCAGTGTTTTATTGTTATTAGTTTTATTAAGTATACCAGAAAACTATAATTTGTTTGAGGACATATTTTTAAATGAAATTATAGCATGGTGTGGGATATGTGTATTTTTCTATATTTCTTTCGTAACATTGTTGGAGGTGAAGAGTTTTATATTTAATATATTTGAGTTGTTTAATTTTCATGCAGCTACACGTGTCCTGGAACTTTTTAAAGAAGATAATCAAGAATGAAAATAGTCACTTGCGAAAGACGGTAGCTTATTCTTCATTCAAAGTATTATAATCGCTTGATCGATTATTGCAACAGACGCTTTGGATACATTTATTTTCAAAGGAGATAAGAGTACACAACCGGAGCCACCCCGCGTGGCTCACACACAGAGGTAGCCCAGCTGCCTCTTTTCTTTATGCCACAAAACCGACGAATGCGAGGTGATATCATGGCCAGAGCGCCAGATCCCAGAATTGAACAGGCGAAGGCCATGTACCGGCAAGGCACAAAGTTAGTTGAGATTGCAAGTCAACTAAATCTGCCGGAGGGAACGGTTCGCCGTTGGAAATCCACTCATAGGTGGGAAAGCGAACGTTCGGATAAGAAAAGCGAACGTTCGAAAAAAAGAAAGCGTGGTGCTCAGCCAGGGAACAAGAACAGTTCCGGTGGGCCGCCGGGAAATAAGAAAGCAGTTACTACGGGAGAGTTTGAGACTCTCCTTTTTGATTGCCTGGATCCGGATGAGCAGCGTTTGGCACAGACAGTTCCGGAGGACAAGCAGAAACTCCTCATGCAGGAGATCCAGTTGCTTACGGTTCGGGAACGGAGGATGCTAAAACGGATTGATCTGCTGAGAAACTCTCTGGATGATTCCGGAGTAGCGTCCTGTGATGAAACTGGTATGACTGCGGTAGGACACCGGAAAGGAATCGAGAAAGACAAAGAAACAGATCTTCTGGAATATCGCGGGAAGCTGGGGCAGATCCAGAATATTGAAGATGCTTTGACCCGCGTCCAGGCGAGAAAACAAACGGCTATTGATGCATTGCATCGGTATGGTGTGGATGATGCCAGACTGGAGATTGAAATGATGAAACTTGATCTGGCAGCATTGAAAGTCAGTGGGCAGGAGCAGGAAGTTGAGGACGATGGATTCTTAGATGCTTTAAATGCTGAGGCAAGTGGTTTGTGGGGTGATACAGGTGACAATTAAGGAACGCATTACGCATATGCGCGAGAGACTGCAGAAAATGAAGTCTCAGAGAGGAATCCTCACAAAACTTCAGGTATTTAAGTTTAAACCATTTTCGCATAAGCAGAAGCAGGTTCTCACCTGGTGGATGCCCGACAGCCCTGTGAAGGATTATGATGGCATTATTGCAGATGGGGCGATTCGATCTGGAAAGACAGTCTGCATGTCGTTGTCATTTGTACTGTGGGCGATGGAGAAATTCAGTGGTCAGAACTTTGCCATGTGTGGTAAGACTATTGGATCTTTTCGGAGAAATGTTCTGTTTTGGCTGAAGCTGATGCTCAAGAGCCGCGGGTATCAGGTGACTGATCACCGGGCGGACAATCTGGTGGAAATTAGCAGAAAAGGAACCACCAATTATTTTTATATTTTTGGCGGCAAGGATGAGCGCAGTCAAGATCTGATCCAGGGTATTACGCTGGCAGGTGTTTTCTGTGATGAGGTTGCACTGATGCCGGAAAGCTTCGTCAACCAGGCAACTGGCCGTTGTTCTGTGGAGGGTTCCAAGTACTGGTTTAACTGCAATCCAGATGGGCCGTACCACTGGTTCAAAGTGAACTGGATTGACAAGGCTATTGGGTATCTGGGAAAGAAAAGGGCTGAAAAGCTACAGGAAGAAGCCAGGGAAGAGGGCATGGAATTAAACCTGAAAAAGCTTCTTTATGTGCATTTCACAATGGATGACAATCTGAGCCTTTCAGAAGCTATAAAAGCCAGATACCGCAGTATGTATCATGGTGTATTCTTCAAACGCTATATTGAAGGTCTCTGGGCAATGGCTGAGGGTATCATTTATGATATGTTCAACCATGATAAGAACGTTGTGGATGCAGAGGCCATAGCGGCAGAATACCGTCAAAGAACAGGACATGAGTTCTGGAACGGTGATAAGTATGTTAGCTGCGACTATGGTACCCAGAACCCTACAGCGTTCTTGCTTTGGAGCAAGGGTGCTGACGGCAAGTGGTATTGTCGTAGGGAGTATTATTATTCCGGTAGGGATAAGGGAAAACAGAAGACAAACAAAGAATTTGCCGATGATCTGATCATGTGGCTTGCAGGCGAGCGGGTTCGGGCTATAATCCTGGATCCGGCCGCAGCATCTTTCAAAATAGAACTGGAAGAGGCTGGATATAAAGTTAAAAAAGCAAAGAACGATGTTTTGGATGGAATCCGATTTGTAGCAACACTGCTGCTTTCTGGTTCTATTTTTATAGATGCCTCCTGTGAGAATCTGATCAAAGAATTTGCTTCCTATATCTGGGATGCCAAGGCGGCAGAACATGGTGAGGACAAACCAGTGAAGGAACATGATCATTGCTTAACAGGAGATACCCTGGTTGATACAGTAACTGGACAAATACCGATCAAAGATTTAGTAGGAAAAAATGGTAAGGTCTTTTGCTGGGACATGAGAAAAAACATGAAGACATTTTCGAACTTTTATCATGTAAGATTAACACAAAAGAATGCAAGGATCTTTGAAATTAGGCTTTTAGACGGAACCAGTATAAAGGCAACTGCAGAACATTTGATCTTAACTCAACGTGGCTGGGTTAGAGTGATGGATCTGAAAAAAGATGATAAGTTTATGAGAATAACTTGACTTTTGCCCGACATAATATATAATAGAATTATGCCAGACAAAAGTGAGGTGAGAGCATGAGTCCAAGGACAGGCAGACCGACAGATAATCCCAGACCCAATAAATTGAGTATCCGAATTAGTGATGAGGACAAAAAAATATTGGAAGAGTATTGCGAAAAGGAAGAAGTCAATAGAACAGAGGCAATAAGCCGAGGGATTAAGAAGTTGGTAGAAAAGTAAAACAGTCGCAGCACCGACCAAAGTACACACGACTGTTTGAGTAGAAGTTTCCTTCTGTAAATATTATAATGCAGAATGGGACTTCTTTCAAGAACCTAATTTTGAAAGGAGTTTTATATTATGAGTCAGATTCAGAACATGTATTATGATTGGGCCGAGGATCACGCAGACAGCTCAGAGTTGAGCAAAGCATACAAAAAGCTTTCAGATACGTTAACAGGAATGGTCGGGGAACAGAAGTATGATGAGATTGATGATCTCGTAATGCAATGTGTAGAATTAGAAAAATCTTCAGCATTTAAAGGTGGCTTCCAGAAAGCAACAATGATTTGGAAGGAGTGTTGCTAATGGCCGATAAACATCAATTTTTTGCAGGAAAAATGTTTACACGAGATGAAAAAACAGGCTATTATTTATGCTCCACAAAATCCCAAGACGGAACCAGAAAAAGAATGCATGTATATGTGTGGGAATTCTATAATGGTCCGGTACCGTTAGGATGTCATGTACATCATATTGATGAGAATAAAGGTAATAATGACATTTCGAATTTAGAGCTACTGCCGGAATTTGATCATTTGTCGTTACACGGAAAAGAGCGAGCGGAGAATGAACATGAAAAAGTGATTCATAATCTTAATTGCAAAGCACGACCAAAGGCAAGTGAATGGCATGGGAGTGCAAACGGACGTGAATGGCATAGGGAACATTACGAGGCGATGAAGGAAAAACTTTATGTTCCTCGGCAATATCATTGTGAATATTGCGGGAAAGCATTCACAAGCACAAAAGCAGGCAGCCGGTTTTGTTCAAATAACTGTAAGTCTGCTTGGAGAAGAAAAACTGGCATTGATGACGTTGTGAAAATTTGTGCAGACTGCGGAGGTGAGTACATAGCTAATAAATATGCAAAAACAAAATACTGTCCATTATGTAAAAATAATAAGCATTCAAGAAATCGGAAGAGCAGATGTTTATAATATGGAAGTCGAGAACCACCACAACTTTAGTGTTTGTGGTGGTTTTATTGTACACAACTGTATGGATGCCCTTCGGTATTTTTGCTACACGATTATCCGCAGAGCTGGCGGCATGAAGATCTTAAAGTGAGGTGAAATAGATGGACATTGAAGTGATAAAAAAACTGATCCGGAAGTATCAGGCGGGGCATACGGACTTTGTAAGGCAGATTGCAAAGGCAAGGGCCTATTACCGGAACGAAACGGATATTATGTTCCCACCGCTAAAAGAGGAACGGGAGAAAAAAGAAAAGCCGCTTCGAAATGCGGACAACCGGATCCCGTTCAACTTTCACGGTTTGCTTGTCAACCAGAAAGCTTCCTACATGTTTACGGCGCCACCGCTTTTTGATCTTGGAGAGAAGAAAGCCAACAAGGACCTGGTGAAGTTTCTGGGAGATAAGTATCCAAAGCTCTGTAAAGACCTGTGTATTGAGGCTTCAAACTGCACGGTAGGGTGGCTGCATGTCTGGTGCGACAAAAAAAGCACATGGAAATATGCGATAGTTCCGGCAGAACAGGTGATTCCAGTATGGTCTGACAGTCTGGAGAAGGAGCTTCTTGGAGTGTTCCGGAGCTACCAGAATATCGATGATGATACCGGCGACACTTATATCATCTACGAGTACTGGAATGAAACCGAGTGTGCGGCGTATCGGTTAAAGACGGGCGATGAGCTTGATCAGCTGCTGCCATATCAGATGTTCATGGTGGATCCGATGCTTTGCGAATACACTGATACCTATCAGCACGGTGTTGGTGAGGTGCCGTTTTTCCCGTTTTTTAATAACAATATTGATACGGATGACCTGAAAAATATCAAACCGCTGATCGATGTCTATTGTAAAGTGTTCAGCGGTTTTGTAAATGATCTGGAAGATATCCAGGAGGTGATTTTTGTCCTTACCAATTATGGTGGTACGGATCTGGGACAGTTTCTTCGGGATCTCAAAGACTACAAAGCAATCCAAATCGAGAGTGATGGTGACGGTGATCATTCCGGTGTTTCCACGCTGACAATTGAATTGCCAGTGGAGGCCCGTGAGAAACTGCTGGAGATCACCAGAAAGTGCATTTTTGAACAGGGCATGGGCATTGATCCGGATCCGCAGAACTTTGGAAATAGTTCCGGTGTTGCATTGCAATTTTTATATTCTCTGTTGGAACAAAAAGCAGGTTTGCAGGAGACAGAGTTTAAGTTAGCGTTTGGAAGCTTCATTCGGTGTGTTTGTAGACTGTAGGGAATTCCAATTAAGGATGATACCATTGTCCAGACATGGACCAGAACAAGTGTGAAGAATGATCAGGAGCTGTCTCAGATCGCCTCCCAGAGTAAAGGTATTGTTTCAGACGAGACGATTGTGGCACATCATTCGTGGGTGGAGGATCCAGAAAAAGAAATGGAGTTATTGAAAGAACAGGAAGAGAACGGAATGTCAGAAATTTCGGATATGTTTCCTGAAAATAATTCGAATGATATAGGGGAAGATAACCAGGATGGTGATGAGTAATGGGTTACTGGGAAAGGCGGCAGGAAGAAAACTATAGGGCTGGCGAAATGAAAATCAATCAGTATTTTACCAGATTGGAAAAGGCGTTTAACCAGGCTAAGAGAGAACTTCAGAAGACCGTAGAGAGCTTTTATTGGCGTTATGCAGAAGAGAATGAGTTAACCTATGCGGAAGCCCAGAAACGGCTAGATAAAGCTGAAATCAAAGGCTTGCGAGAGTTTGTGAGCCTGTCAATGCAGAACATTGGCAAATATAACCAAGATGTTAATAACATGTCTATCAAAGCCAGGATGACCCGATATCAGGCGCTGGAAGCGCAGGTAGATGCAATTTTGAGGCAGTTGTATGCAGTCGATTATCAGGCTAATGCAGAGAAGACCATGCAGGAGATCTACGGAGACACTTATTACCGGACATGGTATGGCATTGATCAATATCATGGATTTCATGCGGAGTTTGCCCAGGTCGATCCTGGAACGGTTGATGCACTTTTAAAATATCCATTTAACGGAGCCAATTTTTCAGATCGGCTTTGGAAACAGAAGGACCATTTGCAGACACAGTTGATGGAGTCATTGACAACGATGATGATTCAAGGAACGCCGCCACAGAATCTGGTTGATGCGTTTGCGAAAAAAATGAACTCTAAAAAGAGGGATGCCTATCGTCTGCTTCATACAGAGAGCTCCTATCTGATGAGTAAAGCAACACATGCTGGGTACAAAGAAGATGGTGTGGAGAAATACCAGATTCTGGCAACATTGGACAGTAAAACGTGTGGAATATGCGGGAAACTGGACGGAAAAATTTATCCAGTGGCAGAGGCGGTGGCAGGAAAGAATATGCCGCCTTTTCATCCATTTTGCAGGTGTACGGATGTTCCGTATTATTCGGATACGCCAACAGACGGTAAGCGGGCCGCAAGGGATGCAGAGGGCAATAGTATCGAAGTGCCAGAGGACATGACTTATGCGGAGTGGAAGAAGCGGTTCCAAGACAAAGAAGAAAAAACGCAAGAAGAATTGCAATCATCTTCTACAAATGGTAATATCGTAGATATAAAGTTCAAGTCCCAAAAGAGCAGCGTGGAAGTGCGAGAGGACAGGAAAACTGTTATTGAAGCGTATGCTACGTTACCACCAAAAGCACAGCGGGTTATGGCAGATATAACGATTGATCTTGGAAATCCAGGAAGCGCCTGCGACTATGAGAATGGTATCATTTATGCTGCATCAAATGCGGAAAAGGAAGATATCTATCACGAATTTGGACATCTGGTTGAACACCGAATGATGCATCCGGCAGATGTTGAAGCGTATAAACAGTATTTGGTGGAGGGACTTACGGATGCAGATATAACCCAGGAAACGTATTATAATACAGCGGGACAACCGAAAAGAATATTTATAGTTCATGGCGATCGCTTTGTAAGTGAATATCAAGGGCGTATATATGTGAATTCACTTTTGGAAGCAATTAATGCGGATGGAAGTATAAAGACTGAAAGATTGTTTGAGACTATTTCAGAACCTTTTAGACTGTATCAAAAGAAGCAGTTAAATGGGCATCAAGAAATCTATGATTTTATTGAGAGGGTTGTAAAATGAGTTTGAAAGAGGAACTTCTGCAAATAAAAACATACGAAGAATATGAACCGCAGAGAGAAAAATTCCGAAGCGTTGTCAGAGATAGGGAAGTGCTGGAACATTTGAATATGCTGTATGGAAAAGGATATATTGGCGGAGATATTGAACATGGTCTTATAGAAGAGGTTTATAAGACACCACCGGGAAAGGGAAAACAGCGTATTGGAAGATAAGGAGATGACTGGATGGATAATTTCAAAGTTATTTATAAGATATTGAAGTTATTAGAAGTGGCTATGGACTATGATGAGTTTGATAGGAATCAGCTTACTGCTGAGTATTTAGGTATTTCTAAAAATCGTCTTGATGCAATACTTACTATGCTTCAGGAAGAAGGATATGTTCACGGAGTCATGTATGTAAGGGGACTTCATGGAGTGAAATTAGATCCAAGCTTTGGGATTACGTTAAAGGGTCTGGAGTATTTAGAAGAAAATTCAACAATGAAGAAAGCGGCTGCATTAATAAAAGGAATAAAGGACACAATACCAGGACTTTAATGGTTCTGGTATTTTTTATACCAATTAAAAAGTTGTGATATCACAACTGGAAAGAAGGTGATTTTATAGAATGTTTTATGGAATCGGTGGATGAAGTTTAGGCACGCAGTGATGCGTGTTATTTTTATGCCCTGCCATAAGGCATAAAACTGGGCACTACTCTGCCGGGAGTATAACCGGCTGATCCCAATACCCGGAGAGCGGGAATAAAAATCTATGGAGGAAGAAATGATGGAATGGTTAAAAACAATTTTGGAAAATGCAGTGATCACAGACGGCAAATTGGATGTTGAGGCAACCATGAAGTCGATCAATGCTGAGTTCCCGAAGCATGCAGTACCGAAACAGGACTACAATGACAAGGTGAAAGAGCTGACCACAGCCAATGACACGATCAAGGATCTGAAAAAGAACAATGCGGATAATGAAGAACTTCAGCAGAAGGTCAAGAACTATGAGACGGAGATTGCTGGTTACAAAACAGCAGCAGAAAACGCCAAGAGAGAATATGTCCTGAAGGACAAGCTGAAAGAAGCTGGTGCTACGGATGTAGATTACATCATTTATAAGCAGGGTGGTCTGGATAAGTTTACCTTTGACAAAGACGGTAAAGTGATTGGCCTTGATGACGTGCTGAAACCGATGAGAGAGGCATCACCGCATCTGTTTAAAAATGCAGGTGGGACTGGTGGGTACAATCCGGCTGGTGGTGGAAAACCTCCAGTAAATAATCCATTTGCGAAAGAAACCTATAACCTGACAGAGCAGGGCCGTTTGTTTAAGCAGAATCCAGAGCAGGCAAGGCAGATGGCAGCGGCTGCAGGCGTAAAACTTTAAGAAAGAGAGGATTTTTAAATGGCAGGAACAACTTTACAGGACGTAATCGTCCCGGAACTTTTTAACCCATACGTGATCAATCGGACAATGGAATTGTCTGCGCTGTATCAGAGCGGAATTATTACCAATACTTCAGAATTTGATGCCCTGGCATCCCAGGCAGCGCCAACAGTGAATATGCCGTTCTTTGAGGACCTGACTGGCGAATCCGAGCAGGTTATTGAAGGGGAAGATCTTGCTGATAATAAGATCACATCGAATAAGGATGTGGCTACAATTCTTCGCCGTGCGAAAATGTGGTCCGCGACTGATTTGTCTGCAGCACTTGCTGGCACTGATCCAATGATGGCGATTGGTACCCTGGTGGCAAGATTCTGGGAGCGCGATATGCAGAAGGAACTGATCGCTATTCTCAAAGGTGTATTTGGCACTGTACCGGCAGGAACTAGTGGGGATCCAGCAGAAGAGACCAGACTGGAATCCAACATTCTGGATATTTCCGGATTAAGCGGTACAAAGGCAAACTGGTCTGGTTCTGCATTTATTGATGCGGAACAGAAACTTGGAGATGCGAAGGCACAGTTGACTGGTATCTGTATGCACTCTGCGACAGAGGCATATCTGAAGAAGCAGAATCTGATTGATACAGTACAGCCATCTAATGATGTTGCATTTGGTACTTACCAGGGTAAGCGTGTGATCATCGATGATGGATGTCCAGTAGAGAATGGAGTGTATACCACATACCTGTTTGGCAATGGCGCTGTGGCTCTTGGTAACGGCAATCCGGCTGGATTTGTACCAACTGAGATGGACCGTGCAAAGCGCAAAGGTTCCGGTATTGATTATCTGATCAATCGTAAGACCATGATCTTGCATCCGAGAGGAATTGCATGGCAGAACGCTGCGGTAGTGAAGACTGAAGGACCGTCCAGAGTAGAGGTGGCAAATCCGAAGAACTGGAAGCCGGTTTACGAGGCAAAGCAGATCCGGATCGTGGCATTCAAGCACAAGTTGGGCTAAGGAGGAAGCTATGACAAGTTCGGAGATGTTAGAGAAAGTGAAGAGTAATCTGAAACTCGAGGATGACACACGGAACCTTGACATCTCCGATGTCATCCTTTCTGTCTGTGATTACTGTAATCTGAGCCAGGAAGAACTTCCGGATCTTCTGGAGCCGATTATCCGAAAAAAGGTCAAAGGAATCATTGAGTATGAGATTGTTAAGGGAACCGGTTACCAGCAGGATATATCCAGCATAAAGGAAGGAGACGGAAGCATCACGTACTCCACAAATGGCAGTAACAGCCGTGAGGGTATATATGGTCTGTCTGATACTGATAAAGCGGCTCTGCGCCGGTTCAGGAGGTTGAGAGGTTATGCTTAATCCATATGAAGTAATGTATGACGCAGTAATGGAAATACGCAGGCACCAGCATTTGACGGATGAAGCTGGATACGATACATCTGTACAGATGGTGATGGCAACAGGAGTGAAGTGCCGTTACAGTATTTCAAACCAGGGAACTTCCGGAAGTCCTGTGCCATCCATGCAGGCCAGTAATCAGCTCTTCTGTGGTCTGGAGACAGATATCTTAGAAGGTGATGAAGTAATCGTAACTTTGCGAAATGGCAGAACAGTGAAATTGAGAGTTGGCGAGGTTCACCCGTATTCATTTCAGTATCAGTGTTGCGCGGAAAGGATTGAGAAGGCATGAGCAGTTCCAATTATCGACGAAACAAAGCCGCAATTGATCGATTCCGAAAAGAATTGAAAGCAGAACTGGAAGATTTATCTGGAATCGATAAAAAGGTTATGAATCAAGCAGTAAATGAGGGAGTAGCCTTTGTAAAACGGCGGACACCTGTGGGCAAGCATCCGAATCCAGTCACGTTTGTTGTAAAAAATGGACCGCATATAGGGGAAGAAGTCAGTTTTCATGTAAGCAATCCAGGGGTTGGAGGATTTCTTAGAAAGAGCTGGCATAAGCTACCGACAACGCGTGTGGGCAATTCATTGGAAACGGAGCTTATCAATCGTGCGGAGTATGCGTCTTTTTGGAATTATGGTCACAGAATCGTCAATAAGAAAGGCGGCCCAACAAAGGGATTTATAAAAGGAACCTACGTGTTGGAAAAAGGTGTGTCTTATGTGAACAGCCGCATGGCTGTGCTTTTCCAGAAAGAGGTGGAGAGGATTAGAAAGGAGTATGATGGCTGAGATATTACACAAAGCAATCGCGATAGAATGCAGAAAAGCAGTTCCGGGTCTGAAGCGGATTTATCGGGATAATATTCCACAGGATTTTCAGACACCGTGCATTCTGGTGACTTCCGTAAAAACAGAGGTCAGTCGGAGCCTTGGAGATGTTCAGCGGATAAAAGAAATCTTTGATGTATTATACTTTCCAGATGGAGAGATCCAGAATGCCTGGAAACAATGTGAAACAGTAAAACAGGGGATGCTAAGATGCTTTGATGTGATCAAAGCAGATGGCATCTCTTTTTATGTAAGAAATAAAACGGCGTCCATCACGGATGATGTTCTTCATATGCTTTTTGATGTGACTTACAGAGAAAAGCTACAGAAAGAAGTTCCGAAGATGGAGAAGCTCAGTACCAATTTAGAAATGGAGGATTAAGAAAATGCCAGGAACATGGGAAACACAAAATAAGGTACTTCCGGGTGCGTATATCAATCTGATTACCAATACGCCATTAAGTGTGACTGCTGGAAGCCGTGGTGTGGTAGTGATTCCGCAGGAGCTTTCCGTGGGGGCTGAAGGGACGATTTATACTATTACGGCGACAGAAGCCAATTATCCGGAAGGAGCAACGGCGGCGGATAAAAAATTGGTAAATGTGGCACTTCTGGGAGCACAGAAAGTATTGCTCTACAAACTGCCAAGTAATCATACGGATGATCACATCGAAGCGATGCTGGAGAAGTTAAAAACTGAAGATTTTAATGTATTGGCGTATCCGTATGAAAAATCAACGACCAGTGCCTCAACGGCAAAGCAGATTATCGCCACTTGGATCAAAGCAATGGAGGATGAGGAAGGCAAGAACGTGACCGCCGCTCTGATGGACTATGCAGCAGACAGCGAGTATGTGATCAGTTCCAATCAGGGAGTGACGATGTCAGATGGAAGTACGTTGACGGCAGCCGAAACCGTAGCATGGGTGGGAGGTGTTACGGCAGGAGCAAAGATCACAGAATCGAACACTGCAAAAAAATTTGTTGGTGCCATCGATGTCAGTCCACGAATGACAAAATCAGAAAAAGAAGCCGCAGTAAAAGCGGGAAAATTCATTCTTGATGTGGACAAGTCCCAGAATGTTACCGTTGTGGCAGATATCAATACGCTGACCAGTACCACCCAGCGAAAGGGCAGTATCATGAAGCAGAATCGTTCTGTCCGGACTGCATGCGGCATCCGGGAGGACATCGATAATCTCTGGGTCTCCAGCGTAAATGGAAAATACGACAATGATCCAGATGGCCAGACCATTTTAAAGACGGCGCTGATTGATTATTTCAACGGTATGGCAAGGCGTAAAGCAATCAATGGGTTTGATTCTGATAAAATTGTCATAGCAGATGGAGTAGAAATCAATGCGGTAACAGTGGATGTGGCAGTGCGTTTATTAGGAAGCATGGAGTTTGCGTACATCAATGTAAACTTGAATAGATAGGAGGGATACCATGGCTGAGAAATATACAACTCTTTCCGATACTCTTGGGGCATCGGAAGGAAGAGGATTCATTACAAGAAGCGGAAAGAACCGGCAGTTGTTTGAACTTTCCAAGATCGAAGCAAGAGTGGAACTTAAGGTAACGGAACGGCGGCTTTTAGGACATCGGATGACGCAACACAAGGTAACAGGTGCGACTGGAACTGGCTCTGCGACATTTTATTTCATGAATTCAGAAGCATACAAGGAGTTTTTGGAATATAAAAACTCTGGTGTGTATAAAGGGGTAACTCTGCAGCTGACTAATGAAGATCCGCAGTCTACCATTGGACGGCAGTCCGTGTGTTTATTCAACACGATTATTAAGAATGTTCCAGTGGCTTACCTGGATGATAACAGTGATGATCCGATTACTTTCGATTCGGATTTTACCTTTGATGATTGCGATTGCCTGGAAGCATTTCAGCTTCCAGAGAACTTTAGATAAGGAGACATGAGAATGGGAAGTTTAAACGCATTTTTACATCCAGTACAGGTGGAAAATCGGGAGGTTGTTATTTCGGAACGGTTCCAGGAAAATGGTAAACCAGTTCCATTTGTGATCCGTCCATTGACAGAAGAAGAGAATGAAAATCTGATCAAGAAATATACCAAAAAGGACAAGAAGGGAAATGAGAAATTTGACCAGGTGGCATACTCTCGCGGTATGGTATCTGCGGCTGTAGTATTTCCAGACCTGGAGAGTGCAGAACTTCAGAAGTCACTGGGGGTTTTAGGATCAGACAAGGTACTTTCAAAGTTGCTTTATGTCGGAGAATTTGCCGCTTTGCTTCAGGAGGTCCATGAATTATCTGGACTGGATAAAGATATTAATGATGAGGTGGAAGAAGCAAAAAACTGATCAAGCAGGGCGATCCAGAGTTAAGTTATGCTCATTTTGCTCTGCAGAAACTGCATATACGCCCATCGGAGCTGGCAGGAATGTCCCAGCACGAACGGGCGTTTATTTATGCCAGCATCTCTATGAGAATTGAAGAAGAGAAGCGTCTGGCGGCCAGAATGCGCCAATAGGGAGGTGAGATGATATGCCAACATTGAGTGCGATGTTTCGATTGATCGACAGTTACAGCGCGTCTGTCAAGAAAATGCTGGATACGACCGATAAAGCGGCGGCATCGGTACTGAAAGCGAGTAAGGAAACGGATCAATATAATGATACGTTAAAACAGACAGGTGCGTCTGCCAATGTGGCCAGTGGTGGTTTATCTAAATTGATCGGGGTAATGGCCAGTGTTGCGGCAATGAGAAAAGCAATGGATATCACAGATGTCTATACGAACACAAATGCCAGATTGTCCATGATTACAGAGAATTTAAAAGAACAGAAAGCTCTTCAGGAAGATATCTTTGCAGCTGCTAACCGTGCCCGTGGTGATTATACTGAGATGGCCAACGCAACAGCAAAACTGAAGATGTTGGCGGGTGATACCTTTAACAGTAACCAGGAGGCTCTTGGATTTTCAGAGTTACTGACAAAATCTCTTAAAGTTTCTGGTGCTGGGACAGCGGAGCAGAATTCGGCATTTTTGCAGTTGACTCAGGCCATGACTTCCGGGAAGCTGCAGGGTGATGAATTTCGTTCTGTTATGGAGAATGCACCGATGGTAGCGGATGCGATTGCCAGGTACATGGGAAAATCCAAAAGTGAATTGAAGGATTTATCATCAAAAGGTGTGATCACTGCGGACATCATTAAGGGAGCAATGTTCCAGTCTGCGGATGAGATCAATGCGAAGTTTGCAAAAATGCCAAAGACATTTTCAGATACATGGACAATTCTGAAAAATGAGGGACAACGGGCATTTGCCGGAGTATTTGAAAAGATGAATGGTCTATTGAACTCCAATGGAGCACAGAAATTGATTGACAATCTGATCGGTGGAATCTATTTGGCTGGAGAAGCAACAGGAAAATTCATTGATTTTTGTATAGCAGCCTGGCCTTATGTTTCGCCCTTTATTTATGCGGCTGCCGCTGCTCTTGGTGTGTATGCGGGTGCTCAGCTAGTTTCAAATGGTTTGGCACTGATCGGAACAGTGAGAACAGCTGCACAGGCGGTTTATGTTGGGGCGTTAGCCCTTGGTATGTGGGCGGCATCTGGTGCAACCTGGGCGGAGACAACGGCGCAGTTGGGACTTAATTCGGCATTGTATGCCAATCCGATCATGTGGGTGGTAGGACTGATATTTCTGCTAGTAGCTGCCTTTTATGCTGCGGTAGCAGTTGTAAATCATTTTGCAGGTACCAGTGTCAGTGCGACCGGATTAATTGGCGCAGCGTTCTTTTCGGCATATGCGTTTATTTATAACAGCTTTATGTATCCTATGCAGGCTGGCTTTGCATTGTTGGCCAATTTTATTGGCAATGTTTTTCACAACCCTGCAGCGGCGGTGAAGGTGTTATTCCTTGATATGGCAACTACATGCATTGGTTATGTGTTGAATATGGCAAAGACCATTGAGGCGATCATCAATAAAATTCCGGGAGTTACCGTGGATATCACATCAGGTTTAAGCAATGTTCAGAACAGCTTAAAAGCAAAGTCACAGGCGATCAAAGATGAGAGTGGATGGAAGGAATATGTAAAAACTCCGGAACTTTTGGACTATGCAACTATGGCAAAGAAGGGATATGCGGCGGGTAGCGGTCTGGCAGATAAAGCATCGTCATTGTTGAGCGGTTTTATTCCAGGAAGTGCAGAAAACAACATGGATTTCGGAAAATTTGCCAGCATTTCCAATCCAGCTACTGTAAAAGGAACTGGTAAAAATGGGGCATTAAAAATTGAGACAGAGGATGTAGAGTGGCTCAAAAAACTTGCTGAGCGGGATTATGTGGCCCGTATTGCCCAGAATACACTGGCACCGAATATTCATGTCACCTTTACCGGTGATATCAACCAGGAACTTGACTATGAGAAGATTGGTCCGGCAGTGGCACAGATCTTGCAGGATGAAATCGATACAGCACCGGAGGGCATATACTGATGAGTTATAGTGTGTATTTCAAATATGGTGGAAGACGCTATAAGCTTCCGGTCAATCCGGAAGAAATCAAAAAAGATCAGAAACTAAATATTGAGAAATATCAGGTTCTTGGATCTGGAGCGGTCAGTGTCCCGACGTATGCAGATTTGTGGGAATATAGCTTTGATTGTGAACTTCCACATACAGAGACTCATTACATGGAATCCGGGGCAAGTGCTGATCCAGATCGGTATATTCAGATTTTGACGAAAGCGCAGAAAAAGAAAAAGCCGATTCAACTGATCTATTCTAATGGAGAGACGGATGATGAATCCGTTAAGGTACTGGTGGAATCATGTGGAATTATAGAAAAAGCGGGAGAGGAAGGGGATAAATACCTTTCTCTCTCTTTTCTGCAGTATAAAGCCCCAAGCAAGAAATATATGGCTGTAAAAACACCGACAGCAACAGTCGCAAAAGCCCAGACGCCACAGGCGTCACAGCCATCAAATCCGGCAGTAACGAAGGGAAAGACCTATACTGTAAAAGCAGGGGATTCTCTTTGGAAAATTGCAAAACAGTTTTATGGAAATGGAGCCAGTTATTCCAAAATATCCGGATCTAATTCTGATAAGATTAAGAATCCAAATCTGATTTATCCTGGACAGGTTCTGACTATCCCAGAGTAAGGAGAAGGGTAATATGCAGTTATGTGTTGAAAATAACAAAAAAATATGGGAGATTTCCGAGTTATGTACGGATATTAGCTGGAAAGATGAGTTGAATAACGGTGCTTCTGTGCTGGAGTTCTCATATTTGTATGATGGAGAACTGATGCTTCAAAACGGAGATGTGGTTCGCTTAACCAATACCAGTGAGGCAGACGGAATCTTTTTTGGAACTGTGTTTAAGGTCAGCATGGGTGAGAGCAGACGGGTAACGGTGAAGGCATATGACCAGTTACGGTATGGAAAAGCTAAGGATATTATTCCATTGAAAGGCGGCCAGGACGATATTAGTACTGTTACACAAAGTATGTGTAAATGCCTGAATTTGAAGCCAGGGGCGATGCCAACAGTGACCTATAAGGTGCCAACGGATAAGGTGAAGTATCAGGATACCTGGCTGGATGTGATCTATGGATTGATTGGAGACACATTAGTGAATACCAAAACAGAGGCAGAGCCACAGGGGGAATGGTATCGACTGGCCGATGTTTACGGAAAAGTTCAGCTTGATAAGTTGCGGGATTTACAACTTCCCCTTGTACTCGGTGATGGTTCTCTTGCTTATGGATATAGCTGGGAAAAGAGTATTGATGATGATTTTTATAACATTGTGAAGATCTCCTGGATGGATGAAGGGAGCGGTAAGGCACAGACAACACAGGCATTCGATCAGGAGTCAGTGAATCGTTATGGAAACCTGCAGTATTACGAGCATGAATCCGATAAGAGCACGACTACGGCGAAACTGCAGGAAAAAGCGAAATTGCTTCTAAAATTATATAACCATGAGAAAGAAATCATCAAGTTATCCTGTCTGGGTGATCACTCTGTCCGGGCTGGGTGCAGCATTTATGGAAGTGTATCTGATATTGGATTGAATCGGAGAGTGATCGTAAAATCGGTGACTCATAAATATCTGCCGGTTCATACTATGGAGTTGGAGGTAATTGCAAATTGATCAATGAAAAAATCAAGATGATTGTGGAAGGATTCTTAAATTCTGTAAAGCTGCCAGCGATTCTGATCGGAACTTGTACGGGAGTTGGTGTGCAGGTGGATGCTAAATTTGTGATTCCAATGGCACAGATTTCTGGAAATATGAAGAGTCGGATGCGTTCCGGAGATAAAGTACGTCTGTTGGCATCCACTGGTTGGGAGGAATTCTATATTTTGGAAATTATAGGAAGACCTTATACCATATCAGGAGGCTGACCATGGCAGAAGAAATTACTTTACAAACAGATACCAAAATTGAAGAGGAAGCGTTTTCAAATCGTTCCTATAATGTTTCTCAAACAGCTATTCGAGGATTTGTAGATGAATTAGAGGCGTTATCCCAGGCAATACGGAAAAGGCTGTCCACGCAGCAGTATGAGTATCCGATTTACAGTTTTTATTATGGAGTTGACTGGAGAGACTTGATTGGCCAGGACGAGGAGTATGTCCGGGCAGAAATGAAGCGGATGATCCAGGAGACATTGGCAGAGGATGATCGGATTGAAGAGGTAGAAAACTTTGTTTTTGAATTCTTAGGAACAGTGTGTACATGTACTTTTGATGTGGAAAGTATTTTTGGTGTGACAAGGGAGGCGGTGGAGACAGATGTATGAAGAAATGACCTATGAAAACATTTTGCAGCAGATGCTGGATCGGGTAACGTCTGATGTGGACAAAAGAGAAGGGAGTGTGATCTTTGATGCCCTGGCTCCAGCAGCGTATTTTCTGGCAGATCAGTTTTTTTAGTTAGGGAATTTCATTGACCTGGTTCTTCCAGACACTGCAGTAGGCGAGTATTTGGATCGAGCTATTAGTGGTTATGGGGTCAGCAGAAAACCAGCAAATGCAGCAGTTCGGAAGATTGAAACAACAGCGGCAATAGCGATTGGAACGAGATGGGCAATCAGAGATGTAGTATTTTTGGTGACTGGCCAGATAGCGGAAAATGTTTATGAAGCAGAATGTGAAACCCCTGGGAAAATCGGCAATACCTATTTTGGAGCATTAGAATCACTATCGCTGATATCTGAAGTGACTGCAGAACTGACAGATATCATCACAGATGGTGCAGATGAAGAAACAGACGATGCGCTGAGGGCAAGATTTTATGAAAAGGTGAGACGTCCGGCAACATCTGGAAACGCTTATCATTATCGACAGTGGGCTCTTGAAGTGCCAGGGGTTGGTGATGCGAAAGTATTTCCATTGGATGCTGGACCGGGGACTGTAGCGGTATTGATCGTGGATTCAGACAGAAAGATTAATGCCTCTTTAGAGTCAAATGTGTCTGAATATATGGAAACAGTAAGGCCAATAGGAGCTTCTGTGAGCATATTAAGCCCTTCAGCTCATACGGTTTCAGTGTCAGCAATGGTGCTTTTGGATGGAACTAAAACTATGGATGAGGTGCTTGTTGCATTTAAGACAAATCTTGCTGCACAGTTGAACAAAATGGTGTTTACAGAATACCGAGTCAGTTATGCAAAGGTGGGAAGTCTTTTGTTAAATACAGAAGGCGTGCAGGACTATGAAAGTTTAAAACTGAACGGAACTGCAGGTAATATTGTAATTGGTGTGAAAGAAGTTCCGGTTATGGGAACCGTAAATCTGGAGGAGGTGCATACACTTGAACTTGAGTAGTGTACTTCCAGACTATTACGATGATAACGAGACGATGCAGGAATTGCAGAAAATTTTATCAGAAGTAACGGATATTTTAGAAAAGGGTTTAAAAAAAACCATGGAAGATGCCTTTTGGTCTAAGGCTTCCGGAAGTGAAATTTTGACACGTTACGAGAAGATGTTTGGAATTTCTCCAGACGCTGGAAAATCTGATCGTTACCGAAGAGAACGGATTGCTGCAAGGGTAGCTGGAGCCGGAACAACAACAGCTTCTTTAATTCAGCACATTGCGGAGAGTTATACAAATGCTTCTGTGGAACTGATTGAGAATTTTCCAGAGTACATTGTAATGGTGCGTTTTACTGGTACATCTGGAATTCCAGGAAATATTGCGGATATTAAGGCCAGTATTGAGGAGGCGATTCCAGCCCATCTGAAAGTGTTATATGAGTATATTTTTAACACTTATGGTTCTGTCGGAACCTTTACGCATGGTCAGCTCGCGGAATATACCCACTATAAGATTCAAAATGGCCATCTAAAAACAAGAGCAATGGAAATGAATACATACCAGCATGAAGAACTGGGACAGTTGACGCATTTACAGATAACGAAGGGAGAATTACCGAATGGCAACTAGCACAGAAAATTTTAAATTCAAGAAACCAGATGAAAGTGATTTTTATGATATTCAGGATCAGAATGGTAACTGGGATATTGCAGATCAGGAATTAGAAAAATTAAATAATCCTACTTTCGAGGACTATACCGGTGATACTTCCGTACCGGCGGCAAGCGCAGCGATCGAGGAACTTAGGTCTAAGAGTAAGCTGGGAGTGCTGCTTAGTAATATCAAGGCGGCATTTAAAGGGGCCTGTTTGATTGGGCATATTGTGAATAACTGCGTGACAGATCGGTCGGATTTACCACTGTCGGCGGCACAGGGGAAGGCGCTGATGGATGCCGTTAATGTGCTAAACACGAACCTAAAAAAACGATTTGCAATAATGGATACAACTTATAATTCTCCATCTGATTTTCCTAATACTGGATGTGGCTTTGGAGTTAATACACTACCTATTACTCTATATGGCAATTTTACAGTGCCAACATTTTCCCGTATCTGCTTTTTAAATTATGGTACTTCTTTAGATGGCGCCATAATCGCAATTACTCCTGATGGTGATATATATACTGCATTTCGTATTAGTGGAAAATGGAAAAATGGGAAAATTCATTAATAAATTATATGAAAATAAATATTATTTTTTTACCCATGCTTGCCATGTACCTGCAGTTTTACATCTTGTTAAAATACAAATGCCATCAACATCATATTTGATTAAAATTTGCCATTCGTGTGTAGCATTAGTTTTAGCTCCAAATAAATTAAGAGTACCACCGCCAAAGGTGGGATGAGCAATTCCAAGTGGAAGTAAACCAATGTAGAAAGTACGATCTGCCAGATTATTTGATCAATTATCAAGGGAAGCGTTGATGTTGACGATTGTATCAAGATTTCCTTTTTTAGGTGGAATTTTCTCAAAAATCGTCTTCGTGTTTTGCACAGTAACTGGAGTATATGCGGAGAGCCTCCTTTCCGATATGATAGAGATATAAATATAAATATTGGAGAGGGGGCTTTTACATGGATGTAAACACAAGGTTTCAGGAGGAAATTTTGGCGCAGCTGGCGGGCATTATTGATCGGCAAGTGTTACAGATGGTGGAGGCTGCAGTGGGATCAGTATTGAGAAATTACGAAGTGACCAGAAGGGAAACGGCATTATCAACAAATATTGTGGAGTTTCCAGAATTAGATCTATTTTTAGGCAGAATGAGGTACAGAAATTGTGCAGCAGGAACTATAAAACAGTACCGTACAGCGATTATGGGATTTCTGGTCTATG
>ERZ773156.628-NODE-628-length-34034-cov-5.70482_pt1 | contig 34034 bp, 33 predicted proteins | sample MGYA00511895_ERZ773156 | MGnify/ENA primary metagenome ERZ773156 (study PRJEB29015, sample SAMEA2737850) | human gut metagenome | biome: human gut; feature: human-associated habitat; material: faeces | place: China | collected 2012 ... | reverse complement strand
ATTTCATAGGAAAGTTCGTCCTATGAAATCAAAAACGCTCCGCGAGGATCGCACTGCGGCGGAAAGGAAGAGTGCCGCTGTCGCACCCCGCCGCAGGCGGAGAATCCTGCAAGCAGGATTCTCTTTTATGCGTACAACGAGCCAAAGTCCTGGAATATAAAACATTCTTAAGCAGTGCTGGTAATACTTAGGACAGCACGCCATGGACAAGGAGGATACCGAATATGATGGAATTTATGGATGGAGTAAAAAAGAAAGAGACACTTGGCATCAGCCAGATTTTAGAGGGCGGTTACACAGGAAAGACTGTGGAGATGGAAGGTGCAGTCCATACGATCCGTGATATGGGTGAGGTTGCGTTTGTGATCTTGCGAAAAGCGGAAGGACTGGTACAGTGTGTCTTTGAAGAAGGCGTTACCGAGTTTGACTTAAAGGATCTGAAAGAGGAATCCGCAGTGGTGATAACCGGTGTGGTTGCCAGAGAAGACAGGGCGCCCCATGGATTTGAGATCCGTCTGAGAAAGATCAAGGTCTTATCCCAGCCTGCGGAGATTCTTCCAATCGCCATCAGCAAGTACAAGATGAACACTTCCCTGGAGACCAAACTGGCGCTTCGGCCGATTTCCCTACGGAATGTGAGAGAACGGGCGAAATTTAAGATCCAGGAGGGAATCGTCAGAGGCTTCCGGGAGTTTTTACAGACCCAGGGCTTTACCGAGATCCATACTCCAAAGATCGTAGCCCGCGGTGCAGAGGGCGGTTCCAACGTATTTAAACTGGATTATTTCAACAAGAAAGCGGAGTTAGGACAGAGCCCGCAGTTCTATAAACAGACTATGGTCGGCGTGTTTGACCGGGTATTCGAGGTGGCTCCGGTGTTCCGTGCGGAGAAGCACAACACCACCAGACATCTGAATGAATATGTGGGTCTGGATTTTGAGATGGGTTACATCGATGGATTTGAAGATGTGATGGCGATGGAAACCGGATTTTTACAGTATACCATGGCGCTTCTGGCAAAGGATTATCAGAAAGAGCTGGATATGCTGGGTGTGAAGCTTCCGGATGTGAGCCGGATTCCGGCAGTGCGGTTTGACCAGGCCAAGGAACTGGTATCTGAGAAATACAACCGGAAGATCCGCAACCCATACGATCTGGAGCCGGAGGAGGAAGTGCTGATCGGACGGTATTTCAAAGAGGAGTACGACAGCGATTTCGTATTTGTTACTCATTATCCAAGCAAGAAACGTCCATTTTATGCAATGGACGATCCGGCAGATCCAAAATTCACACTGAGCTTCGACCTGCTGTTTAAGGGCCTGGAGGTGACTACCGGAGGCCAGCGAATCCATGATTACCAGGAGATCTTAGCTAAGATGGAGAAGCGGAACATGGATCCGGAGGACATCGCTTCTTATCTGATGATCTTCAAATACGGTATGCCGCCGCATGGTGGACTGGGAATTGGATTAGAGCGTCTGACCATGAGACTGTTAGATGAGCAGAACGTGAGAGAGACATCCTTATTTCCAAGAGATGTTACCAGATTAGAGCCATAAAAAGGGCGGAAAGGAGATCATTATGGCAAACATTATCAGCGATGAAACCATCGATTATGTAGGCATTTTAGCCAAATTAGACCTTTCTCCAGAGGAGAAGGAAGCGGCCAAGAAGGATATGGGCCGGATGCTGGATTACATCGATATGTTAAATGAATTAGATACCAGTTCGGTAGAGCCTATGTCCCATGTATTTACCATGACGAATGTATTTCGTGAGGATGTAGTGACCAATGGAGATGACCGTGACAATATGTTAAAGAACGCACCGGAATGCAAGGATGGTTCTTACAAGGTTCCAAAGACCGTGGAATAGGGCATTGACAAATGACAGGAGGAACGGAAAAATGAGTGTATTGGATTTGACCGCAGTAGAACTGGGGAAAAAGATAAAAGCGAAAGAGATTACCGTTGTGGATGCGGTAAAAGCGTCTCTGGAGCAGATAAAAAAACTGGAGCCTGTAGTTCACGCCTATGTGACTGTGGATGAAGAAGGCGCTTTGAAAAGGGCCGAAGAGGTTCAGAGACTGATTGATGATGGAACATTAACCGGCCCGTTAGCCGGAGTTCCAGTGGCAATCAAGGACAATATGTGTACGAAGGATCTGCTGACCACCTGCAGTTCTAAGATTTTATATAATTTTGTTCCGACCTTCAGTGCAGAGGCTGTGATCAACCTGGAAAAGGCAGGTGCCGTGATCTTAGGAAAGACCAACATGGACGAGTTTGCCATGGGAAGTACCACAGAGACTTCCGCTTACGGCGTCACCAGAAACCCATGGGACCCGGAACACGTACCGGGCGGTTCTTCCGGTGGTTCCTGTGCGGCAGTGGCAGCGGAAGAATGCTTCTTTGCGTTAGGCTCTGATACCGGCGGTTCCATCCGTCAGCCAAGCTCCTTCTGCGGCGTGACCGGCATCAAGCCGACCTACGGAACGGTATCCCGTTACGGACTGATCGCTTACGGTTCTTCTCTGGATCAGATCGGACCGATTGCCAGGGACGTGACCGATTGTGCCACCATTCTGGAAGCGATTTCTTCCTATGATAAGAAGGACAGCACTTCCATTCCAAGAGAAGACATGGATTTCACATCTGCCCTGGTGGATGACGTGAAAGGGATGCGGATCGGTATTCCGAGGGATTATCTGGGCGAAGGTCTGGATGAGGAAGTAAAGAAGGCTATTTTAAAGGCGGCGAAGGTCCTGGAGGACAAGGGAGCTGTCGTGGAAGAGTTTGATCTGGGTCTGGTAAAATACGCGATCCCTGCTTACTACGTGATCGCTTCCGCAGAGGCCAGCTCCAATCTTTCCCGTTTTGACGGTGTGAAATACGGACTCCGGGCCAAGGAATATGAGGGTCTTCACGAAATGTATAAAAAGAGCCGTTCCGAGGGCTTCGGGGAAGAGGTTAAGAGAAGAATCATGCTGGGTTCCTTCGTGTTAAGCTCCGGTTACTATGACGCTTATTATCTGAAAGCCCTGAGAACGAAAGCATTAATTAAGAAGGAATTCGATAAGGCATTTGAAAAATACGATGTGATCCTGGGACCGGTGGCACCGTCTACAGCCCCGAAATTAGGTGAATCCTTAAGTGATCCGTTAAAAATGTATCTGGGTGATATTTATACGATTTCCGTAAACTTGGCAGGACTTCCCGGTATGACCGTTCCTTGTGGAAAGGATTCCGCCGGACTTCCGATTGGTTTACAGCTGATCGGTGACTGCTTCCAGGAGAAGAAGATCATCCGGGCAGGTTACGCGTTTGAGCAGAGCCGGAAATATGAGGCGCCAGCCATGACAAAGGAGGGCAGATAACGATGAGCAAACAGTATGAGACAGTGATCGGTCTGGAGGTTCATGTAGAGCTGGCCACCAAAACCAAGATTTTCTGTGGATGTTCCACCGCATTCGGCGGTGCGCCTAACACCCACACTTGTCCAGTGTGTACCGGTATGCCTGGTTCTCTGCCTGTATTAAATAAGCAGGTAGTAGAGTATGCTTTGGCAGTGGGTCTTGCCACCAACTGCGGTATTAACCAGTACTGTAAATTTGACCGGAAAAACTATTTTTATCCGGATAACCCACAGAACTATCAGATTTCCCAGTTATACCTGCCCATCTGCCATGATGGCTGGGTGGAGATCGAAACCACCGCTGGAAAGAAGAAGATCGGTATCCATGAGATCCATATGGAAGAGGACGCTGGTAAATTGATCCATGACGAGTGGGATGACTGTTCCCTGGTGGATTACAACCGAAGTGGTGTACCGTTAATCGAGATCGTGTCTGAGCCGGATATGAGAAGTGCTGATGAGGTGATTGCTTATCTGGAAAAATTACGTCTGATCATCCAGTATTTAGGCGCTTCCGACTGCAAGCTGCAGGAGGGCTCCATGCGTGCCGACGTGAACTTATCGGTGCGTGAGGCAGGCGCGGAGCAGTTCGGTACCAGAACGGAAATGAAGAACTTAAACTCCTTTAAGGCCATTGCCAGAGCCATTGAGGGCGAGCGGAAGAGACAGATCGAGCTGATCGAAGAAGGCAAAAAGGTGATCCAGGAGACCAGAAGATGGGATGACAACAAGGAATCCTCCCATGCGATGCGTTCCAAAGAGGATGCCCAGGATTACCGTTATTTCCCGGACCCGGATCTGATGCCGGTATGGATCAGTGATGAGTGGATCCAGAGAGTGAAAGATCGTCAGCCGGAACTGAGAACGGAGAAATTGATCCGTTACCAGAAGGAGTTCCAGATTCCGCAGTATGATGCAGAGATCCTGACCAGTTCCAAGCATATGGCGGATATTTTTGAGGCTACCGTGGAATTGTGCAGTAAGCCAAAAGAGGTATCCAACTGGCTGATGGTGGAGACCATGCGGTTATTAAAAGAGCATGAGCAGGATCCGGAGGAGATCCATTTCTCACCGAAGCACCTGGCAGAGTTGATCAAACTGGTCGATGCGGGAACCATCAACCGTACTGTGGCGAAGACGGTATTTGAAGAGATTTTTGCAAATGATGTGGATCCGGAACAGTATGTGGAAGAAAAGGGCTTAAAAGTGGTCAATGACGAGGGAGCGCTCCGGACGGAGATCCAGAAGATCATCGACGCAAATCCTCAGTCTGTGGAAGATTATCGCAATGGCAAACAGAAAGCCATGGGCTTTATCGTGGGCCAGACCATGAGGGCTATGAAGGGAAAAGCGGATCCGGGACTGGTAAATCAGATCGTAAAAGAACTGATGGACAAGGCTTAAAATGCAAAAATATTCATGCGACTGTTTCTATAACGAGAAAACAGGCACAGATTTCCAATTTTAAAAACGTTAGAAAATTGACACTCAGGTATTGACGAAAAGGGCGGTCTGCGGTAAAGTACGAAGTAACTGTAAAAGTAATCGTTTCGTTACTTGTAAAATACAGATCGCCCTTTTTAGGGACGAAGTAACTGTTCAGGAGGTCTACGCACTTGAATAGCTACGAGACGAGGATGAGGAGGAGATACATGAAACCGTATGCTGAGATGACCAAAGCGGAGCTCCAGGCTCTGAAGAAAGAATTGTCTGCAAAGTACAGAGAATATCAGGGAAAAGATCTGAAACTGGATATGTCCAGAGGAAAGCCAAGTATTGACCAGCTGGATCTGTCCATGGGAATGCTGGATGTGCTGACCAGCGACATGGATTTAACCTGTGAAGATGGAACCGACTGCCGTAACTATGGTGTGTTAGACGGTATCAGCGAAGCGAAGGAACTGTTAGCTGATATGATGGAGGTGGCTCCAGATCACATTATTATTTATGGTAACTCCAGTCTGAATGTCATGTATGATACGGTATCCCGTTCGATGACCCACGGCGTGATGGGGAATACTCCATGGTGTAAGCTGGATAAAGTAAAATTCTTATGTCCGGTACCTGGTTATGACCGTCATTTTGCTATTACAGAGTATTTTGGTATCGAGATGATCAACGTTCCGATGACTCCAACCGGTCCGGATATGGATATGGTCGAGAAATTAGTGGCTTCTGACGATTCCATCAAGGGTATCTGGTGTGTGCCGAAGTATTCTAATCCACAGGGTATTTCCTACTCTGACCAGACGGTACGCCGTTTCGCAAGACTGAAACCGGCAGCTCCGGATTTCCGTATTTACTGGGATAACGCTTACACCATCCATCATTTATACGATATGGATCAGGATCATCTGATCGAGATCTTAGCAGAGTGTAAGAGAGCCGGTAACCCGGATATGGTTTATAAATTTGCATCTACTTCCAAGATCAGCTTCCCAGGCTCTGGTATTGCAGCCATTGCAGCTTCCCAGAATAACCTGGTTGATATTAAGAAACAGCTTCGCATCCAGACCATCGGTCATGATAAGGTGAATCAGCTTCGTCATGTGCGTTTCTTTGGCGATATCCACGGTATGGTAGAGCATATGAAAAAGCATGCGGATATTTTAAGACCGAAGTTTGAGGCGGTACTTGAGACTCTGGACCGGGAACTGGAAGGGCTTGGCATCGGTACCTGGACCACACCAAAGGGCGGTTATTTTATCGCCTTTGATTCTCTGGATGGCTGTGCAAAAGCCATCGTGGCAAAATGTAAGAAGGCTGGTCTGGTGATGACAGGAGCAGGAGCGACTTATCCATATGGAAAAGATCCTCATGACAGCAATATCCGTATTGCCCCATCTTACCCTCCGTTAAACGACTTAAAACAGGCCATGGAATTATTTGCCCTTTGTGTCAAATTAGTCAGTGTGGAGAAGCTGCTGTCTGAAAAAAAGGATGATGCGGTGACTGTTACAACAGAAGCATGAGCAAAAGAATCCGCTAAGCAGCAGGGTTCTGATGCGTAGAACAAGAATGGCGCGGATCATATGATGTATGGCCGCAGCCGAGAAAGAGAAAAGAGCGGCTGGTAACGGAATTACCGACCGCTCCTTTTGTGCAGGTGAAAGTTTTTATGATTTCAAAATTAATGAAGAAGGTATTAAACAGGGAATCTATTTCCTATATTATTTTTGGGGTACTGACAACTCTGGTGGACTGGGCAAGCTATGCGCTGTTCTGGTCTCTGGGTTGGGATTACAAGGTTTCCACTGCCTTAAGCTGGGCGGCGGCAGTATTATTTGCCTTTGTGACCAATAAATTCTGGGTATTTCGCAGCTTTACGTTAAAGCTTTCTTATTTATGGAAGGAATTCGTTTCTTTTGTGGCGTGCAGAGCAGCCACAGGAGTCCTGACGATGTTGGGGATGATCCTGATGGTAGATGGATTCCATTGGAACGAATTTTTAGGGAAATTAATGGTTTCTGCCATGTCTCTTGTGTTAAACTATATTATGAGCAAACTGTTTATCTTCAAGAAGAAAAAGGATGAGGAAAAGGAACATGGAGCTGGATGAGATCAAGCAGGTATCGAAGGAGCTGGAGGACATTTTAGAAGGATTTCCGGATGTGCCGAAAGAGCCGATGCTGCAGAAAGTGAAAGACATTAAAAATCAGCTTGAGGACGAAGAAGCGGCAGCTTTGGATTCTGAGATAGATGACCTGGAACCGGAAGCAGAAAAAGACCTGGAATTAGAAAAAGACCTGGAAGCAGAAGAAGACCTGGAATTAGAACCGGAAGAGTTGAAGCCGGAACCGGTCTGGGATCAGCCGGAGAGCCGCAGCCAGGAGGCGGTGCTGCTTCGGAGGGCGGATGAGCGCCAGGAGGCAAGAAAACGGAAAAGGGAGAATTTTGCCAATGGAATCTTAAGGCCGGGAGACCGTTATTTGGCGGCATTTCTGGTTCCGGTGGTCATTATGGTGATCATTTTTGCACAAAGGGGGATTTTCCCATTTGGAGACGAGAGCTTTTTGAGGACGGATATGTACCACCAATATGCGCCATTTTTTGCAGAGTTCCGTCATAAACTGGCAGATGGAGGAAGCCTTCTGTATAGCTGGAATGTAGGCATGGGTGTGAATTTTGCTGCTCTTTATGCTTATTATCTGGCAAGTCCTTTGAACTGGCTGATCATGTTGTGCCCCAAAGGCTATGTGATCGAGTTTATGACCTACATGATCGTGCTGAAGACGGGACTGGCAGGTCTGACATTTGCATGGTATTTAAGTAAGCATTGCAGGACCAGAGATTTTGGCACGGCATATTTTGCAATCTTTTATGCCTTATCTGGATATATGGCGGCTTATAGCTGGAATATCATGTGGCTGGACTGCATTCTGCTGTTCCCGGTGATCATGCTTGGACTAGAACAGCTGGTAAAAGAAGGAAAAGGACTGCTTTACGGCATATCCCTTGGCGTCTGCATTCTGTCCAACTATTACATTTCCATCATGATCTGCATGTTTATGGTGATCTATTTCTTCGCTCTCTGGATTCTGGAGAGCGGAAGAAGCGGACGGGATTTTGTGGTCAGCGGATTGAAATTTGCAGGGTATTCCGTATTGGCTGGCGGTCTTTCCGCGGCGGTCTTGCTGCCGGAGATCTTTGCGTTACAGATGACGGCATCTGGAGACGTGAATTTCCCTAAAACGGTTACTTCTTATTTTTCAATCTTTGATATGATCGCCAGACATCTGCCGATTGTGGAGACGGAGATCGGACTGGATCACTGGCCGAATCTGTACTGTGGTGTGGCGGTGCTGTTATTTTTCCTGCTATATCTGGGCTGCAGGCAGATCCGGGTGAGGGAGAAAGCGGTTTATTGCGGACTTTTGCTGCTTTTTATGGCAAGCTTTTCCATCAATGTGCTGAATTTTATCTGGCATGGGTTTCATTATCCCAACAGTCTTCCATGCAGACAGTCCTTTATCTACATTTTCCTGGTGCTGCTGGTAAGCTATGAGGCTTATACGCACTTAAAGGAGACGCCAAGATCCCATGTGGCATTTGCCCTGGGCGGGTCCATAGGATTTTTGATTCTGGCGGAAAAACTGGTGGATGTGGATGATTTCCAGTTTTACACCTATCTTGTGGCCATTGCATTCCTGGCTTTGTACGGAGGTCTGATCTATCTGTATAAGAGTGGAAAACGAAGAACGGGGACGGTGCTTTTAGCGGCGTTGGCCCTGGTTTCTGTGGAAGCTGCAGTGAATATGACAGTGACCAGCGTGACCACGACCAGCCGTTCCGCTTATGTAAAGGACAACCAGGAGGTAGAGACACTGACCCGATCCCTTCTTCCGGCAGATACCTTTTATCGTATTGAGAAGGTGACCAGAAAAACGAAAAATGATGGCGCGTGGATGAATTTCCCGTCCGTATCCTTGTTTTCTTCTGTGGCTAATGCGGATCTGACGGCATTTTTTAAGACAGTTGGCTGCGAGGGAAGCACCAATGCTTACAGTATTACGGGAAGTACGCCGTTGATCGACTCGTTATTTTCAGTAAAATATGGTCTGTATTCGGAACCGCAGGAGGGCAGTTCTAATCTGATCCTGATCCGTCAGGAAGGCGGTACTTATCTGTATGCAAGAAGAGACACGCTTCCAGTTGGTTTTATGGTGCCATCGGATATTGATTACAGCTGGCAGCGGGATCTAGGAAATCCGGTGTCGGTGCAGAATGATCTGTGCGGTCTCATCGGAGTGGACCGGGTGCTGGAGCAGGTAGATGTGGAAAATAATGAAGATACCGCCCGTTTTACACCGGAAATTGCCGGTATGTATTATGTATACATTGCCAACCGGAAGGTGGAGCAGGTAGATGTATCTCCAACAGGGGAATCGGAACGGAGCAGCAAGAAATTTAAAAATGTAAACCGTGGCTATCTTTTAGAGCTTGGCTGGTGCCATGCGGGGGAAGAGTTGGTGTTAAAGGGTGAGGACGAGAGCCAGTCCCTGAATGCGGAGATTTACCATTTTAATTATGATGCTCTTCATCAGGTGTACAATGCCCTGAATCGTTATCCGCTGCAGGTGACCAGCTGGACTGATGATTCCCTGTCCGGTGTGGTAAATACAGATCAGGCAGGAACGTTATTTACCAGCATTCCATATGACAAAGGCTGGACGATTCTGGTAGATGGCGTTAAAATGGAAGCATCGAAGATTTTTGATACATTTTTATGTGTGGATCTGACAGAAGGAACCCATACGGTAGAATTCCGGTTTGAACCGCAGGGACAGAAGACCGGCATCTGCATCACGGTGGTATGTGCGCTGGTTCTGGGAATCATTGCATGTATTGACAATCGAAATAGAAAAAGGAGATTTTAGACGTATGAAATTATGGGGCGGACGCTTCACCAAGGAAGAAAATCAGTTAGTACACAATTTTAATGAGTCCCTTTCCTTTGATCAGAAGTTTTATCATCAGGATATTCAGGGAAGCATGGCTCATGTAAAGATGCTGGCAAAACAGGGCATTGTTTCCAGAGAGGATGAGAAAGCCATTTTAGACGGCCTGCAGGGGATCTTAGAGGATATCGAGGCTGGCAAGCTGGAATTTACCAAAGAACATGAGGATATCCATTCTTTCGTGGAGGCTAATCTGATCGAGCGGATCGGCGATGCAGGAAAACGCCTGCATACTGGCCGCAGCCGTAATGACCAGGTGGCGCTGGATATGAAGTTATACTGCAGGGATGAGTTAAAAGAGATCGACGGTCTGGTAAAGGATCTGCTGGCAGAGTTGTTAAAGATCATGGAAGAGAATACGGAGACCTATATGCCTGGATTTACCCATCTGCAGAAGGCACAGCCGGTGACTCTGGCTCATCATGTAGGCGCTTATTTTGAGATGTTCTACCGGGACTGTACCCGTCTCCATGACATTTATGAGAGAATGAATTACTGTCCATTAGGGGCAGGCGCTCTGGCTGGGACGACTTATCCATTAGACCGGGAGTATACCGCAGAGTTATTAGGCTTTTATGGTCCGACCTTAAACAGTATGGATTCCGTTTCTGATCGTGATTATGTGATCGAGCTGTTAAGCGCCCTGTCCATCATTGCTATGCATTTGAGCCGTTTCAGTGAGGAGATCATCATCTGGAATACCAATGAGTATCGGTTTGTGGAGATCGATGATGCGTACAGCACCGGAAGCAGCATCATGCCTCAGAAGAAGAATCCGGATATCGCAGAGCTGGTTCGTGGAAAGAGCGGTCGTGTTTATGGCGCTCTGGTGTCCATGCTGACGACGATGAAAGGAATCCCGCTGGCATATAATAAAGATATGCAGGAGGATAAAGAACTGACCTTTGACGCGATTGATACCGTAAAAGGATGTCTGGCGCTGTTTACTGGCATGATCTCTACCATGACCTTTAACAAGGATATCATGGAGGCCAGCGCAAAGAACGGATTTACCAATGCGACTGATGCAGCGGATTATCTGGTAAATCATGGTGTTCCATTCCGTGATGCCCATGGAATCGTGGGACAGCTGGTTCTGTTCTGTATTGATAAGAATATCGCTCTGGATGATATGACTCTAGATGAGTTCAAGGCCATCAGTCCGGTATTTGAAGAGGATATCTACCAGGCCATCAGCTTAAAGACCTGTGTGGAGAAGCGTATGACCATCGGCGCTCCGGGACCTGAGGCCATGAAGAAGGTTATTGAGAGCTGCAAGAAGAGACTGGAAGAGTTGAAATAGAAAGTGTGATAAAAGAAGACTGCCGCAAGGGAAAAGCATCTCGGTCAGATGGACAGAGGATGGGGCATTCCTTTGTGGCAGTTTCCTTTTTGTGATTACAGTCTAACAAAAGATGGATCTTTTTTTGTGACATCCTGTGCTCTGAGATGTTATTTTTGAAAAATATTCTGTTTTTTTCTGCTAAGATTGGTATAATGATGTTAGGGTCAAAAGCTTTTGATCCTGGTATCAGTATAATATAAGTATGGAAAAATAGATATCAGATTTCAATGATAAAGCAGGAGGAATAAACATGAGGTTTGAGGAGAAGGACGGTGCGCTTTTGGCGTACCATCAGGGGGAAATGCTTCGGATCGAGAGTTGGGGAGAGGATTCCCTGCGGGTGCGGGCAACGAAACTTGGGGGATTTACGAATGAGGACTGGGCGTTGACAGAACCGGTTCCTGCGGGAAATGCTGTGGTGAAGATCGGGGAGATGGATCACCGGTTAAGCAGCGGTGTTGTAGAAAAGCGGCCTATGGCAGTGATCACTAACGGCAGGATCCAGGCGAAGGTAAATTTTGCGGGAGTCATTACATTTTATAGGGATGGAACTGTATTTTTGCAGGAGTATTTCCGCAATTATGATGGAACCATTAGCCGGGAGAGTCGTTGCCTGAAGGTGATCAACCGGGAATGGAAAGGCATCATTGGTGGAAGCGAGTCAAAATTAATTGTAAAGTTCGAGAGCAATGACGGGGAGAAGATCTTTGGAATGGGCCAGTACCAGCATTCCTATATGGATCTGAAAGGCTGTACACTGGAACTGGAACAGAGAAATTCCCAGATTTCAGTTCCATTCATGGTATCCAGTTACGGATATGGTATGCTGTGGAACAATCCGGCGGTGGGACAGGTGACATTTGGAAAGAATTATACGGAGTGGAATGCCCATTCTACCAGGCAGATGGATTACTGGCTGACCGTTGCAGATACGCCCAAGAAGATTCTGGAGCAATATACAGAGGTGACTGGACGGGCTCCTGGTTTTCCAGAGGACCGCATGGGGCTGTGGCAGTGTAAACTTCGCTACCGCACCCAGAAAGAGGTGTTGGAAGTGGCCAGAAGATACCAGAAAGAAGGCATTCATATTGATCAGATCGTGATCGATTTCTTTCATTGGACTTTGCAGGGTGACTGGAAATTTGACCGGAAATACTGGCCGGACCCGAAAGCCATGATCGATGAGCTGCATTCCATGGGAATCAAAGTGATGGTGTCTGTATGGCCGTCGGTGGATAAGAAAAGCGAGAATTTTGGCCCAATGATGGATCGTGGGCTGTTGATCCAGACGGAACGCGGCGCGGTTCAGACTTATGATTATCAGGGAGACTGCATGGAAATCGATGCATTGAACCCGGAGACCAGAAAGTATGTGTGGGAGGTCTGCAAAAAGAATTATTATGATTTAGGAGTTGATGGATTCTGGCTGGACAATTCGGAACCGGATTTTGCCGTGTACGACCATGAAAATTACCGGTATTTTGCAGGACCGGCACTGACCTGCAGCAACATTTACCCACAGATGTACAGCCGTGTATTTTTTGATCCTATGAAGAAAATGGGAAACGATGCTGTGGTGAATCTGCTCCGCTGCGCCTGGGCGGGAAGCCAGAAGTATGGCAATGTGGTCTGGTCTGGAGATGTGCCGAGTACATTTGAGGCATTTTATGATCAGCTTCAGGCAGGGTTGAATATGGGACTGGCAGGAATTCCATGGTGGACGACAGATATTGGCGGATTTATGACCGACGACTGGGAAGACCCGGATTTTAAGCAGCTTCTGATCCGCTGGTATCAGTTTGCCGTGTATTCACCGGTTCTTCGTATGCATGGAGAGCGCGGTCCCATCAATATCCCTCCGTTAGACGACCGGGACTGGGGCGGTGGATACCTTCACACAGGCCATTCCAACGAACTTTGGAGTTATGGAGAAGAGAATTACCGCATTATGAAGCATTATTACGAAGTGCGTATGGCTATGAAGGAGTACATCAAGGGGCTTTTTGAAGAAGCTTCGGAAAATGGTTCGCCTCTGCTTCGTGCCATGTTCTATGAATTTCCGGAAGATCCGAAATGCTGGGAATTACAGGATCAGTATATGTTCGGTGACCGTTATCTGGTGGCGCCGGTGTTTCATCTGAATCAGTGGCAGAGAGAGGTGTATCTGCCAGAGGGAACCTGGAGAGATACCAGAGATGGAAAAAATTATGAGGGCGGTCAGCTGATCATGGTGGAAGCGCCGCTTGAGACCATTCCGGTATTCGAAAAGGTGGACTAAAATTACATAGACGAAAGAAATCTGGGAAAAATACCACACATAAGGAAATCCTGAAAGGAGATCAGATTATGTGGGGTATTTTGATTGCGTTGCTTTCTGGCGCGCTTATGAGCATTCAGGGAGTGTTTAATACGGAAGTGACCAGGCAGAGCAGCATCTGGGTATCGGCTGGCTGGGTACAGCTGACTGCGTTTGTCACCTGTCTGGTCATGTGGTTATTGACGGGAAGGCCGGAGGTCCAGGGAATCTGGCAGGTGAGGCCATGGTATATGTTATCAGGAGGTGTGATCGGCGCATTGATCACATGGACGGTGATCCGCAGTGTGGAAAGCCTGGGACCTGCCAGATCTGCCCTGTTGATCGTAGTGGCACAGATTGCTGTAGCTTATGGAATCGAGGTATTTGGGCTTTTTGGAGTAGAAAAGAGCGGCTGGGAGTGGAAAAAAGCGATTGGGGCATTGACTGCCGTGATTGGAATTATCATTTTCCAGAAATAATGCTTGTATTTAGAAAATGATTTGAGTAAAATAGTAAGTAAGCGGAAGGTGGTGCTCTCTGGAAAGGAGAGATACCATGAAGAAACAAAGCTTGAAAATCATACTCACTGTCATATGGCTGTTGGCTGCAGGCATATGTTACAGCTGCAGTCATGTTCCATCTCATTCCACAGATTCGGAGTGGAAGCTGGAACTTTCAGATGATCCAGAAGATACCCAGGAAGAGACTACAAGTGATGACCGCACGGAGAGTGATCCGGCAGTTCTGTATGTATATGTATGCGGCGAGATTCAGAATCCCGGCGTGTGGGAACTGCGTCCTGGAGACAGGATTTTCCGGGCCATTGAGATGGCTGGGGGAGTGACAGAGGATGCCGCAGTGGACAGTTTAAACCTGGCGGCAGAAGTGACAGATGGGATGAAGCTGTGGGTTCCATCCAGAGAAGAGATGAAAGCTCTGGGAGAAAAAAACGGAGACAGCGCAGTATTTACAAAAGATGGCTGGTCCGGACAGGAAACGGCGGAAGGTATTTCCGGAGGAAAGGTGAATCTCAATGCGGCAACGCTGGAACAGCTGATGACTTTAAGAGGAATCGGGGAAGCCAGAGCCAGGGATATCATCGCTTATCGGGAAAAACATGGTGATTTTCAAAGGATAGAGGATATTAAGAAGGTGTCCGGGATCAAGGATGCCGCTTTTCAGAAGATAAAAGACGATATTACGGTTTAAGGGAAGATGAGGTAGCGTACCATGACAAAGGTGCTGGTTGTAGATGATGAGAAGTTGATCGTAAAAGGAATCCGGTTCAGCCTGGAACAGGATAACATGGAGGTGGACTGCGCCTATGATGGCGAGGAAGCCATGAGTAAGGCGAAGGAAAAAGAGTATGATGTGATCCTTCTGGATGTGATGCTGCCGAAGGCAGATGGATTTGAAGTCCTTCAGACAGTAAGAGAGTTTTCGGAGGTTCCGGTGATCATGCTGACTGCCAAGGGCAATGACATGGATAAAATCCTAGGTCTGGAATACGGAGCTGATGATTACATCACCAAGCCATTTAACATTCTGGAGGTAAAAGCCCGGATCAAGGCCATTTTAAGAAGAAATTCCATGAGAAACCGCAAGTCGGAGGAACCGAAAAAACAGGTGATCGTGGCAGGAACCCTGAAATTAGACCGGGATGGCAGACGGGTTTTCGTTAATGAGAAGGAGATCAATCTGACTGCTAAGGAATTCGATCTGTTGGAGCTGCTGGTTTGCAATCCAAACAAAGTGTACAGCCGTGAGGCGCTTCTTGCCTATGTGTGGGGCAATAAAGCTATGGATTCCGGCGATGTACGGACGGTTGATGTTCATGTCCGAAGGCTGCGGGAGAAGATCGAACCAAGTCCAAGTGCACCGCAGTTTGTGCATACCAAGTGGGGGGTCGGCTATTATTTTGCTGCAAAATAGGCAGCACCTGGAATAAGAAAAAAGGTAACGATGTTTTTGGCAGGTCAGCGCAGGAAGTACGCAGATCTGCTCACGCATTGCAAGAAAGGGTGTAACGATTCAGTAGGTCTGCGCACATGCTGCGCTGACCGTAAGAACACATAGGCTAGAAAGCAAAAATCCCATCAGCGAAGCTGATCTGGAATGGATTTTTGCTCGTAACTATGAAGGTACTGAATCGTTACGAAAGGGTACAAAAGATGAATTCTATGCAGGAAATCACCATTCGTCAGGTACGTCCTGAGGATTTAGATGCAGTGACGGAAGTAGAGGCGGTCTGCTTCCCAAAGGCAGAAGCAGCAGACCGGGCATCCTTTGAAGCGCGGATCAAGGCTTTTCCGGACAGCTTTTTTGTGGCAGAAGAGGAAGGAAGGATCGTTGGTTTTATTAATGGGGCGGTGGTGAATGAGACCACCATCCGGGATGAGATGTTTGAGGATGTTTCGTTTCATAATGGAACTGGAAATTATCAGAGTATCTTTGGATTGGATGTGGTTCCGGAGTATCAGCATCATGGTCTGGCCTCCAGATTGATGCGCCATATGATCGAAGAAACGAAAAAACGTGGGAAACAAGGACTGATCCTTACCTGTAAGGACCGGCTGATCGGATTCTATGAGACCTTTGGATATCGGAATCTTGGCGTATCGGAATCCGTTCACGGCGGAGCTGTGTGGTATGACATGATCCTGGAGCTGGAAGCATGAAGATTACGTTAGTTACAGTGGGAAAGATCAAGGAAAAATTTTTTGAAGATGCCATCAAGGAGTATTCCAAGCGGCTTAGCCGGTATTGTAAATTAGAGATTCTTCAGGTGGCCGATGAGAAGACACCGGAAGGCGCCAGCGAAGCGGTGGAGTTACAGATTAAGGAAAAGGAAGGACAGAGAATCCTTTCGCTGATCCGGGATGATGCATATGTGATCGCCTTGGCGATTGAGGGAAAGATGCTGGATTCTGAAGAACTGGCAGAAAGAATTGAAAAATTAGGAGTCAGCGGCATCAGCCAGATCGTATTTGTCATCGGAGGTTCTTTGGGACTGTCTGCCCAGGTGATGAAGCGGGCGGATTACGCTCTTAGCTTTTCCAGGATGACATTTCCCCATCAGCTGATGCGGGTGGTGTTGTTAGAGCAGATCTACCGGAGTTACCGGATCATGAACCATCAGCCTTATCACAAGTAAAGGCAGCTGAACAGAGAAGCAGGCGGTTGAAAGTTGATCAACCGCCTGCTGTGCTTTAACTCGTTTTTACCAGCTCATCGCCTGGTTTCAAAATAGTATCGCCTCTTGGAATGATAGTCTGTCCATTGCGGCGGATCAGGATGATCAGGTTGCCGGGCGACAGCTTCAGATCCTTAATCTGGCGGCTGCACCAGGGGTGGGAGGCATCCAGAGTCAGTTTACTCAAGTGAATATCTTCTTGTCCGGTATAGGCGGTTGCGCCCAAGACCAGGACATCGTCAGAGCGCAGTACGGTTTCTCCATGAGGAACCGTATTTTTTTCGCCCGGATGACTCAAAAATACTAAAAGGGTGCCTGGTGGGAGCTGCAGATCCCGGACCTTCATGCCGTTCCATGGGTGGTGTTCTGTGACCGGGATATCAATAAAACGAACATCAGTTTCTTCGCTGTAATCGGAAAATGTGGTAAGAATGTTACCGCTGGTGTCCAGCATTTCTGTCCGTCTTGCAAACCAGGGAAGCAGTGTTCCCTGGATGGCAATGGAAAATAATACGACACAGAACACAATATGGAACAGATCATGTTCCAGTGTAATGCCACTCTGAATGGCCATAATGGCGAATACAATGGATGCCGCGCCCCGCAGTCCCGCCCAGGAAACCAGGATCTGCTGGCGCAGGGAAGATCTCAATGGGGTCAGCAAAATCGCGGTCACGAGCGGTCTTGCGATCAGGGTCAGGAATGCGGCGATGGCAGCAGCCGGAAGCCACACGGCGGCGATCCTGGAAGGGAAGGAGAGCAGTCCCAGGATAAAGAAGATCAGCATCTGCATCAGGCTGGTAAGGCCGTCAAAGAAATTGACCAGGGTTTTTTTATTAGGCAGTGGACTGTTGCCTAACAGGATTCCCATGAGATAGGCGCTTAAGTATCCATTTCCCCCAATGGCCGAAGGCAGGGCATAGGCAAGTACCGCAGATGCCAGCACAAATGCCGTGTCAAAACCGCTGGTCTCAAAATCCACATGGAGGAGAACCCAGCGGACAACGAAAGCCAGCACTGCACCAATGGCAAGGCCAAAGAGGATCTGGGTGGCCGCAGTGGTTAGGATCTGAAGAGGAAGACGGCTGGAAACACCCTGTTTCATGGCGGTTAACAGGATAATGGTCAGCATATAGGCCGCCGGGTCATTGGAACCGCTCTCCACCTCTAAGAGAGAGTCTGTGCTGTCCTTTAAGGAAAGATTTTTCGAGCGGAGGACGGAAAAAACACTGGCAGCGTCCGTGGAACCTAGTACTGCTCCGGTCAGTAAGCCCTCCAGCAGGCCAAAATGCAGGACATAGTGGCAGAACAGACCGGTAAACAGCGCCGTGAAAATAGTACCGAAGGCAGACATCACCAGAGCCTTTAAAGCAGCAGGCTTTGCCGTTTTCCAGCGGGTGCCGAAGCCACCGTAAAACATGATGAAGATCAGGGCGATGGAGCAGATCGTTTCTGCAAATCCAAAATCTGCGAAATCGATCCGCACAAGTCCTTCGGAGCCAAAAACCATGCCGAGAAGGATAAAGGCCAGAAGCATAGGGATACCAATCCTGCTGGAGAGCCGGTTACATAAGATACAGGCCAGGATCACACAGGAACCGAGAAGCAAAAGCTGGATCACAGGCAGCCCCCCTTTCTGATCCTGGAGCCGGTCAGCTCCCGGACAATTGGATGATTTATCTCAGTCGAGAAGACTCCCACCTCTTTAGGTGGTGAGTAATAGCAAATTTGTCTCAGTGGGAGGTGGGTCTCCGACTGAGATAAACGCTCCGCGAGGATGCGCAGTGATTCTGATAGGAATATGTCAGCTTCGCTGACCAGAATCACGCGCCAAGTCTCACGGACGTTCGACTTGAATGTGTCAAGTTTATACATATGCGGTCTCCTTTGCTGTTTGATGTTAATCGTATTTTGATTCTGGTATTCATAGTATACAGAATAACAGCAGATTTGTCAGTTGAAAAAGACACAAAATAAAAAAATGGTGTATTGTAACGGGATTTTCAGCTCATAGGATGAATTTTTCCATCATATATTGAGATTAAAGAAAGCCTGGGACACGGTATCAGATCTGGTCCAGAACCGGGAAAAGGTAAAAAAGAGGGCTGCGGAGGGACAAGATATGGGAGCAGAAGTGGTGATCCGGAGTTTTCCGGCAAAGCTGAGGGAAATGCTGGAGCCCCTGAAAATCAGCCATTTAGAGGAGGTACGCCTGCGGGCAGATCAGCCTCTGATGGTGGTATGGAATGGAAAGGATTACTTTGTGACGGACCAGGGACAATTGTCCACGGATCAGAGCCAGTCCTGGAAGGTACCGGAGAGTCTTCTGAGAGAAGCGGTAGAAGCTTTCAGCAGTCATTCCCTCTATGCTTATGAGGAGGAGCTGCGCCAGGGGTTTTTTACCATTCAGGGCGGCCACCGGATCGGTGTGGCGGGGAAGGTGGTCCTGGAGCATGGGGCAGTCAAAACCATGAAATATCTATCCTTTTTAAATGTCCGGATTGCCCATGAGATACGGGGGTGTGCGGATGGAATTCTTCCATATATATATGAAGCAGATAGGTGTGAAGCTAATCGTGAAATTTTTCACACGCTATTAATCTCACCACCCAGATGTGGCAAAACCACTCTGCTGCGTGATCTGATCCGCCAGATCTCCAATGGAAACGCATTCCATCCGGGAATGACAGTGGGAGTGGTGGATGAGCGGTCAGAGATTGGCGCCTGCTATCATGGAATCCCGCAAAATGATCTTGGGATACGGAGTGATGTACTGGACGATTGCCCCAAGCACCTGGGAATGATGATGCTGATCCGAACAATGTCGCCTAAGGTGGTGGCGGTGGACGAGATCGGAAGCCGTGAGGACTTAGAGGCGATGGAGTATGTGATGAATTGTGGCTGTAAACTTCTTGCTACAGTCCATGGAAATTCACTGGAGGAGATCCGCAGAAAGCCGGTTTTGGGCAGGATGGTGGAGGAAGCGTGGTTTGGCCGTTATGTGATCCTGGAGCGGAACGGGACGCCGGGTCATGTGGCGGTGGTCCTGGATGGACAAGGGAGGCGTCTATGATATGGTTAAAGATCATGGGAGGAATTCTGGTGGTGCTTTCCGGAGGCGGTCTTGGTTTTGTCAGGGCAGACAAGTGGAGGAGCCACCGGAAAAATCTGGAGGAGCTGCGGAAAATGACCTTACTTCTGCGCAGCCAGATCCTATATGCCAGAGGTACATTAGAGGAGGCATTGGAACAGGTGGGAAAAAAATCAGACGGACCGGTAGCGCAGATTTTTGAAGAAACAGCAGAGCAGTTAAGATGCCAGGATGGGCGTTCGTTCTATGAAATCTGGCAGATGTCTGTGGAACGGCACTGGAAAGAGCTTCTTCTGACCACGGAAGAATGCCGGGAGTGGAAGGAATTTGGCCGTCACCTTGGGTTTATGGATCTGGAGATGCAGGAGAAAAATATGGAGCTTTACTTAGAACAGCTGGAGCTGTCTGTCCGGTTTTACCGGGAACAGGAGCGGGAGCAGCAGAAATTATCCATCAGTCTTGGGATCATGGGAGGTCTGTTTTTAACGGTGCTGTTATTTTAAAGGGGGAATGACCATGGGAGTAAATGTGATTTTCCGGATCGCGGCGGTGGGAATCTTAGTCTCCGTGCTCTGTCAGGTGTTAAAACACAGCGGGCGGGAGGAACAGGCATTTTTAACCAGTCTGGCGGGACTGATCCTGGTGTTGTTGTGGATGATCCCGTACATATATGAATTGTTTGACACAATTAAGAATCTTTTCACCTTATAATGGAGGAAAATGTCATGTCGGTTCTGACCATCGGGATTCTGGGGATTGCCGGCGCCCTTCTGGCAGTGGAACTAAAGGGCTTAAAGGGAGAATACGGGATCTATCTGGTGGCGGCAGTGGGTCTGGTGATCTTTTTTTATGGCATCACAAAATTAAAGACCGTGATCGAGACCATCCGCCAGGTTCAGAGCTATATCCGGCTGAACCGGATGTATCTGGAGGTCCTGTTAAAAATGATCGGAATTACCTATATTGCGGAATTTTCATCCGGAATCTGTAAGGATGCAGGTTATGGTTCCTTAGGAAGCCAGATTGAGATTTTTGGGAAATTGTCGGTGCTGGCAGTCAGTATGCCGATTCTTTTAGCGTTATTGGATACGGTGCAGCAATTTCTGGCGTGAAAGAGATTTAAGGCATACGGCAAAAAAGTAAGCAGCAGAGATCGGGTGAAGCAGGAGGAAGAAGCATGCTGGAAAATGGGCTTTCCATTGATCTGACAGAGATTGAACAGTTTATCCGCGGCCAGGGGCTTGGGGAGTCTGTTTCCTTCCAGAACCTGGTGGAGCGGCTGATGGCAGGAGATCTGACGGGGCTGTGTAGTCAGCTGTTTTCAGGTCTCCAGTCTGCTCTTTTTCAGGAAATCGGTTCTGGTGGAAGAATCCTGGGCCAGATCCTGGCTCTGGGAATCTTTGCGGCGGTATTTACCAGCTTTTCCGGGTTGTTTCAGGAAAGTCAGGTGTCAGAAACGGGCTTTTTTGCCGCATATCTGCTTCTATTTACGCTTTTGATGACCGGGCTGACCCAGAGCATCCAGGTAGCAGCAAAAGCAGCGGGAGACATCATGCAGTTTATGAAAGCCATGATGCCGGCTTATTTTCTTGCGGTAGCACTGGCAGGTGGAAGCATCTCTGCGGCAGCCATGTATGAATTTACCATGGGACTGGCAGGGGTGAGCCAATGGCTTCTGATCACGGTGATGATCCCCCTGATCCGTCTGGAGCTTCTGATGAAAATGACTGGAAACATGGTAAAGGAAGAGACCTTGTCGCGTCTGAACGACCTGTTAGACCAGGTGATCCGCTGGGGCATGAAAGTCCTGTTAGGCGTGGTGGTCGGCTTTCATGTGGTGCAGGGACTTCTTCTTCCTTATGCGGATTCCCTGAAAAATGGAGCTGCCCAGAAGCTGGTCGGCATGATCCCCGGAATTGGCCAGGGAGCCGCTGCGGCAGCACAGATGATCTTAGGGTCCGGTGTCCTGTTAAAAAATGCTGTTGGCATGGCGGGAGCTGTGGTTGTATTCCTGATCCTGGCGGTTCCCATGTTAAAGCTTCTGGTGCTGATGCTGTTTTACCAGTGCGCTGCCGCAATCCTGGAGCCGATCTGCGATAAACGGATTATTTCCTGCATCAGTGCTGCAGCCAGGGGGCATCAGCTGCTATTACAGATTGTGCTGACGGCGGCGTTATTATTTCTGATCACGGTTTCTCTGGTGTGCGCGGGAACTAATGTCTCTTATTATGTATAGACGATCGGTAACTATTCAGTAGGTCTGCGCACATGCTGCGCTGACCGTAAGAACACATAGGCTAGAAAGCAAAAATCCCATCAGCGAAGCTGATCTGGAATGGATTTTTGCTCGTAACTATGAAGGTACTGAATAGTTACGACGATCGAATGAATGGAAAGGAGGAACATATGGGAGCAGTGTCGGAGTGGGCGGGCAGTATTTTAAGCTTCCTGATCCTGATCACGGTGATCCGCGGGATACTGCCATCGAAAAAGTATGAGCCTTATCTAAGGTTATTTTCCGGTCTGATGCTGATCCTTCTGGTCTTACAGCCCGTCACAGGGGGGCTTGGCCTGGAGAAGCAGATCGACCGGGCGTTTGAGGCATTTTCCTTTCAGATGGATCATGAGGAGTTAAACACCAGGGTCCTGGGAATTGAAAAGGAACGGCAGGAGCAGATCTTGAAGATTTATGAAAATGATGTGGCCGGTCATGTGACAGTCATGGCGGGAGAACAGGGACTTCAGGCGGAAAGCGCACAGGTGAAGATCAACGGAGATCCGGAGAGCACCGATTATGGGAAGGTGGTATCGGTGAAAGTAAAGCTGCAGAGCGGGGATGCGACTGGAAAACAGGAAGGGCTTTGGAAAAATGATGAGGTGAAGGTGGTTCAGCCAGTCCAGAACATAGAGGTGCAGTCTGTGCAGATCGGACAGGAACCGGAAACAGGTGCCCAAAATCATTCAGAGGAAACATCTGGAGAAAATAATAACAGGATTCTGGAATTTCAAAGAAAGGTGGAGCAGTATTATGGACTGGAAAGCGGCGCTGTTGAAATTCAATCTTAAACCGGACATCCATACAAGGAGCGGCCGGTGGCTGGTGATGCTGGCAGTGGGTCTGATCTGTCTGATCCTGGCGTGGCCGTCCGGCAGAAAAACATCGGAAAACGTGCAGAATGGATCCAGTCCTGGACAGAACAGCCAGAGTGAAAGTACAGATATGGGTGATTCCTATGAGACTCAGTTGGAAACCCGCTTAAAACAGCTTCTCAGTCAGGTAGATGGCGTGGGACAGGCAGAAGTGATGATCGTTTTAAAGGAATCCGAAGAAAAGATCTGGAGGACGGATATCACTACTTCTATTTCCAGTACCCAGGAGACGGATCAGGGAGGTGGAACACGGAAGATCGAGAGCAGTGAACAGTCGGAGGATACCATTTTATCCGGTTCTTCCGGCCAGGGAGTGCCGATTTTAGAAAAAGAGATCCGTCCCAGGATCGCCGGCGTAGTGGTCAGTGCACAGGGTGGAGGAAATCCAAAGGTGCAGGCAGAGATCACGGAAGCGGTAGAGGCATTATTTGATGTGCCTTCTCATAAAATCAAAGTGTTAAAGATGGTGAATGGTTCATAGACTAAAACAGGTAAATAGAAAGGAGCAGTGTGGATGAAGCGAAAAGTGGATCTGCAGAATGTGAATATGAAAAAACTGTTCAGGAGAAACCAGATCATTGTCACAACGCTGGCGGTGATGATCGCAGTGGCGGGATACTTAAATTATATGGGGAGCCAGTCAGATGGGGATCAGGGCGCATACACGGCGGGAAATACTTCCTATGAAGCAGGAGCGTTGGAGATTTCTGACGAGGACATTTTAAAGGAAAATCAGACAGTCCTGAATGGAGCCGAAGATTATCAGGAGATCGCCAGCTTAGACGGGGATCAGGGCGATGGGTTGACAGAGTCGGTTTCTGCCGCAGAGCTGACTGCAGTGACTGATTCCGCAGGGCAGGATGGAAACCAGAACCGTGGACAGAATACCGGTCAGAACGCCCAGACAGACCAGACAGAACAGACAGGACTGGAAAATCCGGGCGAAGCGATTCTGACCAGCGGCATGAGTGTGTCCGACTACATAGCCAGCGTCCAGTTAAGCAGAGAACAGATCCGGGCAAAAAACAAGGAAACGTTGTTAAATATCATCAATAACCAGAATATTGAGGAGACTGCCAAGCAGCAGGCGATCCAGGACATGATCGCATTAACGGAGGTGGCAGAAAAAGAAAACGCGGCGGAAACCCTTCTTATGGCCAAAGGATTTGCAGATCCGGTCGTCAGCATTTCTTCCGGCAAAGTGGATGTGGTGGTCAATGCGCCATCCATCACCGATGCCCAGCGGGCGCAGATCGAGGATATCGTAAAAAGAAAAGCAGAGGTGGGTGCAGAAAGCATAATTATCACTCTGTTAAATCTTTCTGATTAAAGCCCTTTCCAAACCCATGGATTTTTGCTATAATAATTCTACTATAGAAACATGAGGAGGTAGCGAAAGTGGCAGAGACGGAAGGCAGAAATACTCATAAAGTATATGAAAAAGATAAAATTGGCGAAGTACAGATTGCAGACGAGGTGGTAGCGATCATCGCAGGACTGGCTGCAACCGAGGTTGAGGGTGTAGATTCTATGGCAGGCAACATTACCAATGAGTTAGTTGGCAAGCTCGGCATGAAGAATCTCTCCAAGGGAGTAAAGGTTGATGTGACAGAAGAGCATGTGTCTGTTGACCTATCCCTCAATATGAAGTATGGTTATAACATTCCAGATGTTTCCGAGAAGGTTCAGGATCGTGTGAAAACCGCTATCGAGAACATGACTGGTCTCCATGTGCTGGATGTGAATATCAAGATCGCCAGCGTGAACATGGAAGCAGAAGAACAGTAAAACTGACTTCAGACGCAGCCGCTTTATGCGGCTGTGTTTTTGGCGTTTTCCTGCATCAGCAGGAGCTGTTAGAGGCAGCTTCTGCTGGTAAATAAGACGCTGATAAAAGAAAAATAAAAGCGAAATAAAAGCGAAATAAAAGCGAAGGCAACTGTGAAGGCATAGAACAGTTACGAGAGAAGCAAACAGAAGAATCAATTTAGGAGGATACGAAGATATGACCAGAAGAGAGCTGCGCGAGCATAGTTTTAAGGTGTTATTCCGCGCTGATTTTTATCCGGTGGAGGAGATGGACGAGCAGATTGAGCGCTATTTTGGAGCGCCAGTGGAAGATGATGTAACACCGGAAGGAACAACGATCCTCCACGATTCCAATCTCTCCGAGGCAGAACAGGCAGTGGTAACAGAAAAAGTAAAGAAGATTTTAGAAAAACTGCCGGAGATCGATGAGAAGATCAACCAGGTAGCCGAAGGCTGGAAGACCAGACGTATGGGTAAAGTGGAGCTGACGATTCTGCGTCTTGCTGTTTATGAGATGCAGTATGACGAGGAGATCCCGGAGAAGGTCGCGATCAATGAGGCAGTGGAACTGGCGAAAAAGTTCGGCAGAGACGAGTCATCGGCATTTATCAATGGCGTACTGGCGAAACTGGTAGCATAAAAAACCATTCAGCAGATCCATGCATCTGGTGCGGTGATCTGCTTGGAGTATGATTATGGCTGGAAGTATTTATTCCGTTGCACAGGTGAATTCTTATATTAAGAACCTGTTTGTTCAGGATTTCCTCCTGAACCGTATCAGTGTCAGGGGAGAGGTATCAAACTGCAAGTACCACACTTCCGGACACATATATTTTACACTAAAAGACAAATCAGGGACCTTATCCGCGGTGATGTTTGCCGGTCAAAGGAAAGGTCTCACTTTTCAATTACAGGAAGGGCAGCAGGTGGTGGTGACTGGTTCCATCGATATCTACGAGAGGGACGGCAGATACCAGCTGTATGCCAGGGAAATCAGGCGGGATGGTGTAGGAGACTTATTTGAACGTTTCCAGAAGCTGCGGGACGAGCTGGAAGAGATGGGCATGTTTGCCGCAGAGTATAAAAAACCGATCCCCAAATATGCAAAAACCATAGGGATCGTCACGGCCAGTACCGGAGCGGCGATTCATGATATCATAAACATTACGGCAAGACGGAATCCTTATGTCCAGTTGATCCTTTATCCGGCCCTGGTACAGGGACAGGATGCCAGGTTCAGCATTGTCAATGGAATCCGTACCCTGGATTCTATGGGACTGGATGTACTGATCGTGGGAAGAGGCGGCGGATCCATGGAAGATCTGTGGGCCTTTAATGAGGAGGTCGTTGCCAGGGCGATCTTTGAGTGTGAAACTCCGGTGATCTCTGCAGTAGGCCATGAGACAGATGTTACCATTGCCGATTATGTGGCGGATCTGAGAGCACCGACCCCTTCGGCGGCTGCGGAACTGGCGGTATTTGATTACAGACAGTTTGAAAACCGGTTGGAAGTCCTCAGAGAAGCATTGAACCGGGGTGTGGAGCGAAATCTGGAGCGGAAGAAAGCCCAGGTGGAGCAGTATCAGATGAAATTAAAGCTGCATCATCCGGAACGGATCTTAAATGACCACCGCCAGCGGCTGGTTCAGATCCAGGATCAGATGGAGCGAAGGATAGAAGAGAGATTAACTGACCGGAAACACCGGCTGGCGCTGCTGGCAGGACGGCTTCATAGTCTGTCTCCATTGGAGCAGTTAAGCCGTGGTTTCGGGTTTGTCACAGATAAAGACGGAAAGCCGGTGGCTTCCGTAAAGAAACTCCAGAAAGAAGAATCCTTACAGATCCGTCTGGCAGATGGCCGGGTGGAAACCAGGATTTTGAAGATTGAAGGTCTGGAACCGGGCAGCGGGGAACTGGAGGAGGAAACGTATGGCGGAAACTAAAACAAATCAGGAAATGTCTATCGAGGAGACCTTAGAGGCCCTTGAGATGATCATAGAGAAAATGGAAGACCGGGACAGTTCGCTGGAGGAAACATTTGCCAACTATGAGTTAGGCATGAAGATGGTAAAAAGCTGCAGCGACCAGATTGACCGGGTAGAAAAAAAGATACAGGTATTGGCGGAGGAAAGCCGGGATGGAGAATTTTAACGAGGTTTTAAAACAATACACAGAAGAAGTCTGGAAGACGGTGGAGCGGTATCTGCCGGAGGAAGAAGGACATCAGGGGACAGTTCTGGAAGCGATGAATTACAGCATGCGGGCAGGCGGTAAGCGTCTGCGTCCATTATTTTTACGGGAAGTATACCGGATGTTTGGCGGTCAGGGAAGAGAAGAGGAGCCTTTTATGGCGGCGATCGAGATGATCCATACCTTTTCCCTGGTCCACGATGATCTGCCCTGTATGGATAATGACCGTCTGCGCCGGGGACTTCCGACCACCTGGGCAGAGTATGGAGAGGACATGGCAGTACTGGCAGGCGATGCCCTGTATGGTTATGCCTTTGAGACGGCATCGAAGGCCTTTGATCTGACAGAGGATGCAAAGACTGTAGGACGGTGTATCCGCCTGTTAGCCTCTAAATCCGGTATTTTTGGCATGATCGGAGGTCAGTCTGCAGATGTGGAACTGACTGGCGGTTCTCTGAACGCAGATCAGCTGGAGTTTATCTACCGCCTAAAGACCGGGGCTTTATTAGAAGCTCCTATGATGATCGGAGCTTTGCTTGGCGGTGCGGATGAGACGCAGTTACAGACTGTAGAGCATATGGCAGCCTGTGTTGGCAAGGCATTCCAGATCCAGGACGATATTCTGGATCTGGTAGGAGACCAGGCACTGCTTGGGAAGCCGGTGCTCAGTGATGAAAAAAATCATAAAACAACTTATGTGTCTCTTTACGGTATGGAGAAAGCCAGAGAGGACGTAGAGCGCCTGTCAGACGAGGCTGTGGAAGATCTGGAGCGGCTTCCGGGTGATCATGAATTTCTGCATCAGCTGATCTTAAAGCTGGTGACCAGACAAAAATAGGAGAGAACTGTTCAGTAAGTGCACAGACCTGCTAAACAGATACAATAAGAGGTCAATATGTTAGAAAAGATAAATGGGCCAAAGGATATCAAGGCCCTCAGCTGGGAAGAACTGGATGTGCTTGGTCAGGAAATCCGGCAGTTTCTGATCGAAAAGATCAGCGCTACCGGAGGTCATCTGGCGTCTAATCTGGGAGTGGTAGAGCTGACTATGGCTATTTACCGGACGTTTGATCTGCCGGAAGACAAGGTCATCTGGGATGTGGGACATCAGGCATATACCCACAAGATTCTCAGCGGAAGAAAAGATTTTGATGATTTAAGACAATTTGGCGGAATCAGCGGTTTTCCGAAAAGGGCAGAAAGTCCCTGTGACAGCTTTAATACCGGACATAGCTCCACCTCCATTTCTGCAGGGCTTGGCATGGCCCTTGGACGGGATCTGCGGGGTGAGGATTACCATGTGATTTCCATTATTGGCGACGGAGCCCTGACTGGCGGTATGGCCTATGAAGCGTTGAATAATGCAGCCAGGATCAATAAGAACTTCATTATCATATTAAACGATAACAACATGTCCATTTCTGAAAATGTAGGAGGCATGTCCAAGTATTTAAGCGGGATACGCACCGGAGCTGGGTATAATGATCTGAAACGTCAGATTACGGATCTTCTGGAGAAGGTTCCGGTGGCCGGACCGCGGATGATCCGCTGGATCAGTATGATAAAGCAGGGCTTAAAGCAGCTGCTGATCCCGGGTATGCTGTTTGAAGATATGGGGATCACTTACTTAGGCCCGGTGGATGGACACGATGTAAAACAGCTTTCCCGCGTGTTAAATGAGGCAAAAAGACTGGATCATGCAGTCCTGGTCCATGTGCTGACCAAGAAGGGAAAGGGCTATGCACCTGCAGAGAAGAATCCTTCGGCATTCCATGGGGTGAATCCGTTTGACATCTCCACAGGAAAGCCGAAAAAAGCGAAAACAGCGCCAAGCTACACAGATATTTTTTCTAAGAAATTAGTGGAGCTGGCGGGCAGAGATAAGAGGATCGTAGCGATCACAGCAGCTATGCCGGATGGTACGGGTCTGACCCGGTTTAAGAATGAATTCCCGGACCGGTTCTTTGATGTGGGGATTGCGGAGCAGCATGCAGTTACCAGTGCAGCAGGGATGGCAGCGGCTGGGATGAGACCGGTAGTTGCGGTTTATTCTTCTTTCTTACAGAGAGGCTTTGACCAGATTCTTCATGATGTGTGTATCCAGAACCTTCCGGTGGTATTTGCGGTGGACAGGGCCGGATTAGTTGGAAGTGATGGAGAGACCCATCAGGGTATTTTTGATCTGTCATATCTGACTTGTATTCCGAACATGGCGGTGCTGGCGCCGAAAAACCGGTGGGAATTAGAAAAAGAACTGGAGTTTGCATTCCAGTATCCGGGACCGATTGCCATCCGTTATCCGCGAGGCGAAGGTTACCAGGGACTGGAAGAGTATCAGGCTCCGGTGGAATTTTGCAGGGGAGAACTGATTTCAGAAGGGGAAGGCATCGCCCTGCTGGCAGTTGGAAGTATGGTCAGCACAGCGGAACATATCCGGGATAAATTAAAAGAAGAAGGCTATGACCTGACACTTGCCAATGGACGGTTTATCAAGCCGATTGATGTAAAATTAGTGGATCGCTTAGCGGCAACCCATGATTGTATCGTGACGTTGGAGGAGAATGTCCTTCAAGGCGGCTTTGGCCTTCAGGTCACGTCTTATGTACACAAACATTACCCGGATGTCCGGGTATTAAATATCGCGCTGCCGGATGCTTATGTGGAGCATGGCAATGTTTCACTTTTGCGGGAAGCGCTTGGAATCGACAGTGATTCGATTATCCGCAGAATGCGGAAGGAAGGGTTCTTAAAAGAATGAAAGAAAGACTGGATGTACTTTTAGTAAACCGGAATCTGGCAGAGTCCAGAGAGAAGGCGAAGGCCATTATCATGTCCGGTATCGTATATGTGGACGGCCAGAAGGAAGACAAGGCCGGAACCATGTTTGAGGATACGGTATCCGTAGAGGTCCGTGGCCATACACTGGCTTATGTAAGCCGTGGCGGTTTAAAGCTGGAGAAGGCTATGACTCATTTTGGAGTGACATTAAATGGCAAGATCTGTATGGATGTGGGCGCTTCTACTGGCGGATTTACCGACTGTATGCTGCAGAATGGTGCAGTAAAGGTGTATTCTGTTGATGTTGGACATGGTCAGTTAGCGTGGAAGCTGCGCAATGATGAGCGGGTGGTCTGTATGGAAAAGACCAATATCCGCTACGTGACGCCGGAGGATATCCCGGACCGGATTCAGTTTGCTTCCATCGATGTTTCCTTCATTTCCCTGACAAAAGTGTTAGATCCGGTAAAGGAACTTCTGACAGAGGATGGGCAGATCGTATGCCTGATCAAGCCGCAGTTTGAGGCAGGAAGGGAAAAGGTTGGCAAAAAGGGTGTTGTCCGTGAGAAGAGTACACATCTGGAAGTGATCGAGTCTGTGATCGCCTTTGCCAAGAGCATTGGATTTGGTATCCTGAACCTGGAGTTTTCCCCGATCAAGGGACCGGAAGGTAATATTGAGTATCTGTTATATTTGCAGAACCATCCAGAACTGGCAGACGAAAAAGGCGTTGAGATCGATCCAAAGATGATCGTGGAAGAGGCTCATAACACTTTATAGGAGCTTTTATGAAACATTTTTATATTATTCTGAATCCATATAAAAGCGGAGCTGTGGAGATGGCCGAGAAAATCAGCCAGTATCTGGAAAGCAGGGGCTGTATCTGCCATATGCCGGAGCGGATGGAAAAGGCGGATGGAGATCACACTGGTTACCGTTATACGGATTCTGGCATGGTTCCGGAGAATGTGGAATGTGTGATCACCTTAGGCGGTGATGGAACGCTGATACAGGCAGCCAGGGATCTGGCGGGAAGACAGATCCCGATGCTGGGCATTAACATGGGAACCTTAGGTTATCTGACCCAGATCAGCGGCCAGGAGGCAATCACTCCCAGATTAGCGGAACTGGTCAGCGACCAGTTCCAGCTGGAACACCGGATGATGTTAAAAGGCACCGTTGTCAGACATGGCAAGGTGATCGCCAAAGAACTGGCATTAAATGAGATTGTTGTGGCAAGACGGGAGATGCTGCGTCTTCTTCGGCTGAATATCCGGGTTAATGGGGAATTCCTGATCCAGTACCATGCAGATGGTGTGATCGTGGGAACGCCTACAGGATCTACCGGATATAATTTGTCGGCGGGAGGACCGATCGTGGAACCCACAGCCCGCATGACGATTTTAACACCAATCTCCGCTCATTCGCTTAATGGAAGAAGTGTGGTCCTGTCCTCAGAGGATCAGATCGAGATCGAGGTGATGGGGCATGTGCAGGATGGCCAGTCGGCGGTATTTGACGGAGATTCCTATGTAACGTTGGAGGTTGGCGACCGGATCTTAGTGGAGCGGTCGGAGATAGAAACCATATTGGTGAAGCTGAATGCAGGTTCATTCCTTGATAACCTTCGCAGTAAGCTGGCAGGAATTTAAAGGGGGTAAAACGTGAAGGTAGACAGACATGCCAAGATCGTAGAATTGATTGGAAAATATGAGATCGAAACACAGGAAGAGCTGGCAGAGTATCTGACCAAGGCCGGATACCAGGTCACCCAGGCTACTGTGTCCAGGGATATCCGGGAGCTGAAGCTGTCCAAGGTCCAGGCAGAAAGCGGAAAGCAGCGGTATGTGGTGTTCCAGAGCCAGGAAGGCTTAAGTGACAAGTATATCCGTATTTTGAGAGACGGTTTTCTTTCCATGGATATGGCCCAGAATATTCTGGTGATCAAGACGGTGTCCGGCATGGCCATGGCAGTTGCCGCAGCGTTGGATGCTATTCATTTCCATGAGATCGTGGGCTGTATCGCGGGAGACGATACCATCATGTGTGCGGTACGAAGCGTGGATGATACGATCCTGGTGATGGATAAGCTGCGGAAATTGATCGCAGGTTGATGATACAAACCAGACATCGAATATGGAGGAGCAAGTATGCTGCTTAATTTGCAGGTAAAGAATCTGGCCCTCATCGAAAAGGCAGAGGTGTCCTTTTCTGAGGGCTTAAATATTTTAACCGGTGAGACCGGTGCAGGAAAATCCATCATTATCGGATCTGTTAATATGGCTCTGGGTGGGAAAACATCCAGGGATATGATTCGTCAGGGAGCGGATTATGCCTATGTGGAATTAGTATTTTCTGTCGATGATCCGGTGAAAAGAAAGCGTCTGGAAGAACTGGACCTGGATCTGCCGGAGGACGGAACGATCATCATTTCTAAGAAAATCATGCCCACCAGGAGTCTCAGCAAGATCAATGATGAGACGGTGACAACTGGGCGTCTGAAAGAAATCACCAGCTTATTGATCGATATCCATGGACAGCATGAACATCAATCATTGTTGTACAAATCCAAGCATCTTCAGATACTGGATGCCTATGCCAGATCCCAGACCCAGCCATTAAAAGAGAAGATCTCTGTGAATTACCATCAGTATCAGGAGGTCTTAAAGGCGTTGGAGGAGATGAACCAGGATCAGGAGAGCCGGTTGAGAGAGGCGGATTTCCTGCGCTATGAAATCGAAGAGCTGGAGAATGCAGACCTGAAGGAAGGCGAGGAAGAAGAACTGACATCATCCTATCGCAGGCTTTCCCACGCCCAGAAGATCATGGAATATTTATCCAGTGCTTACCAGGCCATCGATGGGGAACAGATCGGGCGGGCATTGCATGATGTGACTCAGGCGGCGGAATATGACGAGACGGTTGCAGGAATCCGGGATCAGCTGTTTGATGCGGAATCCATCTTAAGTGATGTGGTGCGGGATATCAGTGGTTATATGGACCAGTTCTCCTTTGATGAGGAGGCATTTGTCCAGATGGAGAAACGTCTGGATCTGATTCATAATTTTCAGGCAAAATACGGAAGTACCGTTCGTGAGATCATGGAGAAGCTGGAAGAGAAGCGGAAACGCCTGGATGATCTGGAGCATTTTGATCTGATCAAGGCTCAGAAGGAGAAAGAACGGGAGAAGACGGAAGAGAAATTGGAGCAGCTTTGCACAGAACTTTCCAAGGTTCGTCAAAGTGCGGCGAAGATTCTGACAGAAAAGATCCGTCGGGGACTGGAAGATCTGAATTTTATTGATGTGGCTTTCGAGATGGAGTTTCGACGGCTGGAACAGTACACAGCCTCTGGTTTTGACGAGGCGGAATTTATGATTTCCACCAATCCTGGTATGCCGGTGCGCCCACTTGGTATGGTAGCTTCTGGCGGTGAGCTTTCCAGAATCATGCTGGCGATTAAAGCGGTGTTAGCAGATACGGATGATATTCCGACTTTGATTTTTGATGAGATCGACACCGGTATCAGTGGCAGAACTGCCCAGAAAGTATCAGAAAAACTTTCTTATATTGCCAGAAACCATCAGGTGATCTGCATTACTCATTTACCACAGATCGCAGCTATGGCAGATACGCATTTTGAGATTGCCAAGTCCGCGGCAGCCGGCAGTACCACAACCACCATTCATCCGTTGTGTGGGGATGAGATGGTGAAAGAACTGGCCCGACTCCTTGGCGGCGCAAAAATAACGGACGCTGTCTATGACAACGCCCGTGAGATGAAAGTTCTGGCTGACCAGAGCAAGCTATATAAAACGGTAAACAATTAATGCCAGGACCACGCCGATCAGGCTGGCTAGAGTGATTTTGATGGACAGTCCAAAGGTGATGATCAGAACGCCCAGATCCAGAACCAGAGGATCATTTAACCCGAAGGACTGTCCAAAATTCAGCCAGGACAGGAACGGGACGGGAGAGGCCAGACTACCGATAAAGCCGCCCAGCACAATGCCGGAAAGTAGTAAAAGAAGCAGAATCCAGAAATTTTTGTTTCCAAAGTTTTTCATATGCACATCCCCATTTAAAAGTCAAAATGATTGTTCCATTGCTCTAAGTTTATCACAACAAAAATTCATTAACAACTATTGACATCTAAAAAATAACAGTCTGTTTTCAGAAATCATGACACATACTACCTATGTAAAGATGATAGAAAACGCTCCGCGAGGATGCGCAGTGATTCTGTAAAGAATATGTCAGCTTACGCTGACCAGAATCACGCGCCAAGTCTCACGGACGTTCGACTTGAA
>ERZ773156.617-NODE-617-length-34593-cov-7.62421_pt1 | contig 34593 bp, 25 predicted proteins | sample MGYA00511895_ERZ773156 | MGnify/ENA primary metagenome ERZ773156 (study PRJEB29015, sample SAMEA2737850) | human gut metagenome | biome: human gut; feature: human-associated habitat; material: faeces | place: China | collected 2012 ... | reverse complement strand
GTTTCAAGAACAGTAACCTTGCAGATACTCCCTTTAACGCTTTAATTATATTATTATTTAATTTAACATATGTCAAATATTTTAAACGAAAATATAACTTATTTGCAAGTGTTAGATGGTTTATACTTTTAGCATATGTAGTGGCAATTCATCCCATGATTGAAATCACAGGTGTTCTTGCCAAAGGCATAAAATCCAACCCATTTTTCCAGGTTATACATTGCATTTATATTTTCCCCTTCAATTCTAAGAGCATATTTATTTTCTATTTCTTTGCCTTTTTCCTCACTTATATTTCCTACAAATATAGGTATACAGCTTCCAAAGTCAAAGTCTCCTATACTTAAAACTTCAAAATCAATACCATCTAGTTTAAAAGTCTTTTTAATCTCTTTGTAGTTTTCCTTATCTGGATAAACTACTCCATCAATTTTTATGGTTGTGTCTACCCTTTTTTCCTCAAAGAGATTTTTACTGCTTCCCTTTTCTCTAGCACTTACTAAAAAATCAAAATTATTAACATATTTATCATAGTCTTTTCTAGCTACAATTATTCCAACATTAACAATTCTCATCTTATTATTCTCTACTTTTCTTAAAATATCGTGGGCTGATACAAAATATGCTGTGTCTAGAAAGCTTGGACTACCTGTAATGTGAAAATCATCCTCTTCTATAGGAGAATTATCCTTTGTGGAAATAGTGTAATCAAAGAGAATGTAGTGATTTACTACCTTAGGCTTCTTTATTTCTATATTATAATTATCAAATTCTGTATTGTAAGGAAATTGTGCCTCCACCACTTTTGGCTCTTCATTAATTTTTGTCTCTAACCTCTTTACCAATACTTTAAGCCCTAAAAATATAAGAATTAAATTTAAAATTGTACCGAAAAAAATGATACTTAGAAAAAGTCTTTTTCTTTTTTTCATTCTATATTCCTTTCAAATATATTGTATTTTTTAATTTAAGATATTTTAATAATTATAGCATAAAATACCTTTTTAAACTTTATTCTTATATTACACTTAACACAATTTAAGTATCTTCTCTAAATCTTTTTCTCAGTTAAAAATTTTATTTTAGACTCTGTTTTAAATAATGGTTTATATATGATAATTTTACAAAAATAGGTTATTATATGTATATAATCAATTTTTAGGAGGTATCACCATGAACAAAGTAATCTAACATCATTATTGGCATAAGCAAAAGCCTTATCAGGAAAAGTACAACAAGAACTATTGACTCAATTAGAATTGAATGGTTTTTCTATAAGAAAATCAGCAGAAGAAGTAGAAATTAATATTGCAACTTCTTTTTACTGCCCACATAAGATACTTAATTGTATCAGTAAGTTTCTTGGTGTAGGTTCTGTTGATGGTGTGGTTGAAGCAGATGAAGTTTTCTTTGCTTATTATTATAAGGGAACTAAACCTGTGAATATGCCAAGACCTTCTCGTAAGAGAGGTAAGCAATTCAAAAAGCGAGGTATTAGCAAAGATAAAGTTTTGAACAATCGTATTAAATTATTAATTAATAAGGAGGGATATATGCATAAAGTTACAGATATATTTATTAGTTTTATATTATTTATTTGGGGTACTTTAAATTGGATATATGCAACAAGAATTACTATTGATATAAACGCATTCTCTTCATTAAAAGAAGTAATAATTTATATTATAGTAACAATTTTATATCTAATTATTCAAGTTCTTTATATTAATAAAAGTAAGATTCATATTCTTAATATTTTATTATTAAGCTTACCAACAATAATTTGGTTTATTATTTTAAAAAATTCATTGAGCATTGATGGATTTTTTAAATATGATGGAATAGCTTATACATTTGGATTCTTTGTTATGATTGTTGTATTATTTTATAATTTTTATAAAATAGTTCTTAAATATAATGTACGCTCTTAATATATTGCGATTTAAAATAAAAGTGGACAAGATTACTATTTGTCCACTTTTATACTATCTATTATCAATCTTGATTTAAAATAGAACCTTATTTTAATATAATTGGTAGCTTGTCCATAATATTTCCCACACTAGAAATAAATCTCTACTTAACCTTTATTAATCTATAATTAATCATTTTTTTAAGTTTTTCCACAATATTTCTAACCCACTAGCTCCCCCTTTACTTTACCTTTATTCCCTTCTTCTTAAGAGCTTTTTGAATCTTATCCATTATCTTTTTCTTTTTATATCTGACAGCATTAAAGGTCATTTCATTCTTATGTTCCTCATAATACTTTTGCATATTTCCTCTCTCCTCATTGATATAGAGAATAAATTCCCTTTCCTCATCCTCCAAGTTACTAATAGCATTTAATAGTGCCTCCATTTCCTCTCTATGCTCAAAGTCATTTTCCATAGAAAAATCATCCTCTAAGGTATCCTTCATTGTTATATCCTCCCCAATTGGTGTGTCTAGGCTTGAAAATTTCATGTCAACCTCCTTTCTTTTTAGCATGCAGCCATATTTATTTCTCAAAAGAATGGTTATAAAAGCTACAAAATCTATTCCAAAGCTTCCATCATACTTCTTCACCCCATTCATAAACTCAATCCACCCTATCTGCTCTAAGTCCTCCCTATCATATCCCTTTATGAAATACTTAGTTGAATACTTATAAATCAATCCTTTGTGAATCTCAAAAAGCTTTTCCATGGCTTCCTTATTTCCCTTTTTCCCCTCTATTAATAAAAAATCAACCATTTCCTTATTCATAAACCCTATACCCCTAAACCTTATATTTTATTTCCTATATTCAAATTAATTATTTTTCACATAAAATTTCTATTAAAAAGCCTTAAAATCTATATTTTTATGGATAAAGTAATATTTTTCTATATAAATGCCAACTTTTATTCCATATATATAAAAGCTAAAATCCTTAAAACATCTTACTTTATCCACCCTTTACCAACTAGCCAACATTTTTAACCTCTTTCAAAGCTTGTCCATTTTTATTTTAAAAGCCTGAAATTTATTAAATCTAATATCATAACAATCCCAAGGTTTGTCCATCTTTATTAAAAACTTTTAAAGCATATTATTCTTATCCAAGAGCATATCCATTTTTATTTTAAAAGCACTATTTTTTCACCTAATTTCATAATAAATACTTAAAAACCTCAATAAAAACATCTACTGTGACGGACTTTTAAAAAGTCCGTCACACTCTAAACCCTTGATATAACTAGCTTTAGCCAGACCTTGTCAGACTTTTGCTATTTTTCACTCACTATATATAGGGTATTTAATAAATGTCTTTTTTTTATACTATTTTTTATTTTTCCCTATTATATAGGAGTAAAAAAAGTCCGTCACTTCCGTCAAAACCCTTGGTATCACTAAGAAAACTCTGGCTCAAAGTCCGTCACAAGTCCGTCACAACTCCGTCACACTACCTAATTATTAAATCCTCTAACTTAATTCTTACCCCATTCCATAATCTTAATTTTCCACTTCTAGATCTAGTTATATTAAAATTACCTTCTAGCTCCTTATTAAACTTTATTTGAGAAAGTGCTTTTAAACCTGCTTCCACGCAAAACTCCTTATAAGCTTCATAAATCTCTATCCTGCTACATGAAAATAAACCATCAAGTTCACAGCACTCCTCTACAAAGGAAATAACATTATTATTCTCACGCTTATATTCTTTCTTAACACCATCAGTCAGCTCATTTTCACTAAACTCAAAGTTATTTTCATAAAGCCTTTTTAATCCTTCTAAGGCCCAATTTAATATGCCTTCCTTTTCTCTTTGAAACTTGTACTTTAAGGACTTATCTATCTTACTTTTCTCTATTTGCCTACTAAAAGGCACAATTATAAGTCTTCTATAAAATCCTTCTGTTCTGTCCACATAGTTTCTAGGTAGTTCATTACAACTAAAGACAAGCCTTGCAAAGGGCTTAAATTTAAATGGATTCTTATTTTTCTTTTCTGCCATTAAATAATCCTCCCCTGTTACACCCTTGAATATGCCTGTATCATCTATGGATTTACTTGGAAGATCTGAAAATACATTTGCCAATTTCCCTAAAAGCTCTGCTGTTTTAAACTTATCTCCAATCTCTTGCCAGGGTATATTACTTACATTTTTCTTCCCAAGAAGTAAGTACTCCACCACCCATAAAAGGGTACTTTTTCCTGTTCTAGCTGGTCCCCAGAATACAAAGGCCTTTTGAGATGCAGTATTTGTGGTAAGTAAATACCCTACTATCTCCTGAACTAAGGGAATTAGCTTACAATCAAGTACTTCATTTAAGAATTTTTTAAATTGTGGACAATCAACTTGCGGATTATACTCTACATTAAGCTGAACTGTACTTAAATAACTAGGGGTATGCTCCTTAAAGCTCATATCCCTAATATCTAAAAGTCCATTTCTTACATTAACCAAATAAGGATTTCTATTAAAATCATCAAAATCCTTAGAAACAAGTATGTCCCACTGCTCTCTACAATCCCTAATAGATGCCATAACGCAATAATTAGGTAACATATAATCCATGATGATTCTTCCAGCCTCCTTCTCTCCACTAATGTTATAAACTCCATTTTCATATATCAAAAAGGATTCCCCACCATAGTAAACATCTCTAGTCTCACTTAAATGCTTTGCCAAAACAAAGGGCAAGAACTTAAGTCCCTTTTCCTGCTCCTCATACCATGGAAGATTCCCTGAATTCTTAGGTTTACTCTTATTTTTACTCTTAGCCTTAGTCCCTCTTTCCTTCTTAAAATTCCTAACAACCTCCCTATAAAATGAAATAAGATCCTTTGAATTCTTAATCTTTAAATGATTAGCCAAATCCTCCTCAATAAGACTCTTACCTAAAGCTACTCCAATGTTATACATATAATTTTCTATGAACCTAAGGGCAGTATCTACATTTATGGCATTAGAAACTTCACTAACCTTCAAAGTTTTTATGCACTCTCTAATATCCTTAACAGTTAAAGGCTTAAAAGCTAAAGAGGCTGGACTTTTGCCATAACAAGTCTTACCGTACCTTGGACAAGTGTACCCCCTATCTCTAAGGGTTTCACAAGTCATAGGACCTGCACCAGACTTTAAAAAATTACTTATCTTCTCCTCAGTTTCCTTCTCACTATAGGTCTTATAATCCTTACTAAGCTCATGAATCCTATAAGCTCCTCCCTTAAAAAGAGCAAGGTTAGTAATCATTCCATGCCATAAAGGCTCAGAAAGAGTTTTTGAGTTCTTCTTGCAGTGCTTTATAAAATCACACTTAAAACACACAACCTCTAATCCATTTTCACCCTTTACTTCTTCATCCACAGTATTTTCTATGTTAAGTTGATTATTCTTTGAAATATTATCCTCTGACCTGCTATGCAAGTTTTCTTCACTCTCATATAAAACTTGCTCTTTAGATTTGTTGTTTCTACCTTCACTTTTCTTTTCTGAAATGCTTTTTCTATAATCCTCTGAAATGTTTTCTTTATTTAATAAGGTACTCTCTTGTAAATCGCTATGATAATTTGAAATGTAACTCTCTAATCTTATATAATTATCATCATTTACGATGAACTCACTTTCGCTATAACTAAGTTCTCTCTCTAAATCCTCTTGGGTATAAAATAGGTTTGGATTAAACTTTATGCATTTTACCCTTACTGGCTCCTCCTTACAATGATAGAAACCTGGCACTCTCATGACTCTGCTCTCATTTATGCAGCTTCCATCCCCATTAAAATGCTTGGCTAGTTTCTTTTGTATATCCCTAAACTTCTCCACCTTTCCATTCTTTATTAGAAAATATACATGTAGTGACTTCTTAGTTTGTACTATAATACTAGGCTCTAGTGGAAACTTACTTATATTCTCTAGCTGTTCCTCTAAGGAAAGAGTATCACACTCAAAAAACTGAGCATTAATTTTATTTATCTTACTATCACTGTTCCCTCCAGAGTTAACCACAAAGAATATGCCTCTATTAGCCTCATTATGAGCCATTAAAACCTTGCCTTTAGACTGAAAATCCTTTATATTAAAGCTTAGGTTCTTCCCCTTAAAGCCTGTCCCCTTCTTATCAGAAAAAATCCTAATATTAATCCTTCCACAAGAATTTTCAGAGCCTTTTAACTCATTTCCTTTACTATCACAGCTTGTCCCATCATATTCTTTTAACTCACTACTTTTCCCACCAAATTCTTTTAACTCAGTTCTTTTACCAGAATAGCTTGTCCCGTCAGAACATTCCACCTTACAAAAACATTCTAAAAACCTTCTTGCCTCACTTAAATCCCACTTTCCAAATTCCTCTTTATTCAATTTTCAAACACCCTTTCATCTCTCTTTTTTAGATTCTTTTACGTAGATAAACTTTTAACCTAACTTATAATAACCTCTTATTACTTTATAGATTGTCCAAAGCTTAAACAACTGTAAACTCTTTACTAAACCTCATCAAAGTTATATCCCACAGAATATTCCACCTTTAGGGGTATATTAAAGTCCTTAAAGGGAGTTCTCTCCATACAGTCCTTTATGAATGCTATGGCCTCATTAACCTTGTCTTCCCTAACTTCAAACAAAAGTTCATCATGTATTTGAAGCAAGGGTTTTATATACTCTCTTTCTGGTAATTCCCTTAGTATCCTTGCCATGGCTATTTTTATTATGTCTGCTGCTGTTCCCTGTATTGGAGTGTTTAAGGCACACCTTTCAGATACAGCCCTCTTATTCCAGTCCTTAGATTTTATATCCTTTAAATAACGTCTTCTACCAGTTCTACTCCTTGTATATCCCCTATATGCTGCAACCTTCACAGTATCTTTTTGCCAAGTTGAAAGCCTTGGATATCCGTCCTTTATATTTCTTATAATCCTTTCACAGTCCTTTTCACTTATATTAATTCCACCCTTATACATAAGTGTTTTTTGAAGTCCCTTAGGAAATAGTCCAAAGAAAACACCAAAGTTACAGTTTTTAGCTATGGTCCTTCTCTTCTTAAAATCCTCATGATTCCTGTCTGTAGCCTCCTCTAAGGGAATATTGTATATAATAGAAGTTGTTATTCCATGAATATCAAAATCCTTCATAAAAGCATTAATCATCTTTCTATCCTTGCAATAATAAGCTCCAACCCTAAGCTCAATCTGAGAAAAGTCAAAATCCAAAAACACATGGTTAGGTGAAGGAATAAAAAGTTTTCTAATGCCTAAATGGTCATTATCCTTTCTAGGAAGATTCTGAAGATTTGGATTCCTGCTAGAAAATCTCCCAGTCTCAGTTCCCATGGAGAAAAAATCTGTATGAATCTTCCCTGTTTCTGAGTTTAAAAGTTTCCCCAAAGCCTCTATATAAGTAGATTTAAGCTTACTAACCCTCTTATGCCTCTTTATGCATTCTATAAGATAAGTCCCCTTCTTAAAATTTCTAATACACCACTCTTCAAGGAGAATCAAGCTCTCATCATCTAAGGAAGGATCACCTTTTTCACATATCTTAAGAACAGGTAGCCTCAAATCCTTAAAGAGAAAATCCTTAAAATCCTGAGTTTGAAGACTAGCCCCAAGGTTAACTTCTCTATTTGCAAAGGATAAAATCTCCCTCTTACAAAATTCAAGCTCTTCCTCAGCTCTTCTGTTAAACTCCTGTAAAAGCTCCTTATTAAGGGTAATACCATTCTTTTTCATAATACCAGTATAAACAGCTGCTGGACTTTCAACCCTTTCACATACAAGCCTATGCTCTGGTATATAAGTCTCAAACCACTCTAAGCACCAGTTATAAAGCCTTAAGGCATAATCACTATCTGCACAGGCATACCTTACAGTTTCCTTATGCTCAGAATGCAAATTATCAAAGTGTGTTCCATTAACCACATGGGAAAAGCTAGGCAAATCCTCATTAAATATCTCCTTTGCAAGAAGTTTAAGACCACTATCCCTTAAAGTTCTAAACTCCCCAAAACTCTTAAAAGTAAGCATACTACCTAGCATAGTATCAAAAACAGGTTCTTTAATAACAATTCCGTACTCATAAAGGAAGGAGGATTCAAAGGCTATATTGTGAGCAACCTTTATAAGACTCTCATTGTGAAAGACAAAGCCCTTAAGCCAAGCTATCATTCTATGAACATCCTCAACATTTTTCCCGTTTCTATGCCTTAAAGGGATGTAAATACCAGTACCCTCCTTAACAGAAAGGGATATACCCACAATGTGTCCCTTATTTGGATCTAAAGCAGCCTTCTTCTCATTTAATCTAAACCACTCATTCTTTGGTGCACATTCAATATCAAAGGCCACAACCTTCTTATCATGAATGTTTAAATACTTCATAACCTCACTAATAGTAAAAACAGCCTTGTAATTTTCCATAACTTTTCTCTCCTTATATAAAAAATTTCAATTATTTCACTTAAGATTTTTATCCTCTGACTATTATTACCCTTTAAACCTTTTATAAGAATATTTTAAAAATATCCATTGGATTTTTATCCTATGACCCTTAACTTTTAAATCCTTAAAAATAAGTTTCTCTCCGTATTATCCATAGTAAATAATCAAAATAAGCTTAAGTATTCTTAATTTAAATTCTTTAGTTTATATAAAAAGATTCTTCTTTGCTAGTTCATTTAAAGCTTTACATAAATCATAAATTTTCCAAATTCCCAATCAATTAAAACCTTTACTTTAAAACCTATAAAAGAGATTTTTAATATTTACTTATTAAACACTAATATCCAAATAAGGATTTCTGCAAAATTTGTATCACTTTCACAAATTAGTGTACAGTATTACAAATACTCCTAGTATTCTCCTTACCAATCCTTATAATGGCATTATAATACCTTTTTCTTCCAATACCAAAATTCAAATTATCCTTTTATTAGAAATTAATCTTCTTTATTTTCATATTTCTTTCATTTGCTCATTTTTCCTTACAAAGTCTGTATTATTTTACTTTTTTTGTAGAAACTATTGATTGTTCGAAATTACCTTGTTAAAATAATATTATAACAATATTTTACATTTAATCTAGCAAAATACAATTACCTTAAATTATTAAAACTTATAGTGACTTAAGTAACACTACTTTCTTAAAATACAAGTGTTACCATACATAAATTTTAATATTTTCAAAATTCCAAACAAAATATATAAACTTAGAATAAGGTCTAAATATCTTTATATATTCTAAATTCAAAGTTTAGTTAAACCATAATCAATTTAAAAATAAAATTCTGTTTTTAGTGGATGTTGATTTTAATATATATGAAAATCAAAACTACTCTAAATCAGAGTAAAACTTTAAAACAAAAGGGGGAATTTAACTTATGTTTATTGGTTATAGGCTACAAAAATTGCGAAAGAAAAGAAAATTAACTCAAAAGGCTTTAGCTGAAATGACAGGTATATCTCGTTCTTATCTCTCAGATATAGAACATAACAGGTATAACCCTAGCTTTGATACTATTGAGGCATTAGCCACAGCTCTAAAGCTTGATTTAAAATCATTTTTTGATGATACTCTCTTAGAAGAAGATTATTATTTAAAACCTCTAAATGAAGAGCTAGAAGATGAAAGATTTGAAGAAATTGAGGTGCTTTCTGAAAATGAGATTGTTGAAAAGCAAATAATTAATAATGATTTAAACATTACTTATAAAACTGGCTCTCTTTCAAAAAAGGAGATATTAAATATTAAAGCAGATTTAGAGAAAACTCTAAATAACTTAGATAATTTTGAAAAGAATATAGCCTTTGAGGGGTTCCTCTTAGATAGTGAAACAAGAAAAGCTTTTAAGGAAAGCTTAGAACATTCAATGAAAATGGCAAAACTAATTGCCAAAAACAAATTTTCTTCTAAAGCAAATTAGCCAATTAAAATCAATTAAACCTGCTTAAAACACCAATATCCTTTCATTATAAAATATTTGAAAGGTAGGTGAAGGACTTGCATCAAAACTCATAAATTTAATCAAGAGTTTCATTGGTGCAATCCAAAATATATATGAATATAAAAAATTTAGCAAACCAATTAGTAAAAAAATATGGATTAAGGGATCCATTAGAAATTGTATTAGCCAAGGGAATCATGCTGTTAGAAGAAGACTTAGGAGAAGTATATGGCTATTCCCATACCTATAAAAGACAAAGCTTCATCCACTTAAACAAGAATTGTTCATTAAAAACCAAAAGGCTTGTATGTGCCCATGAATTAGGATACCTTCTAATTCACCCAAAAGAAGAAATACATGTTGTAACTGATTCCTCATTAGAACCAAAGGATGACTTTGAAAGGTATGCCAAAATCTTTGCAGCACACTTACTTATATCAGATGAGATGGTAAAAGAATTTGAAGGAAAAAGTGCTGAAGATATGGCTAACTCCTTAAATCTACCTTTGGATTTAGTTTTGATTAAACTTAATTCTTAATATATTTCTATAAAAAATAAAAAACTCTTTATCCTAAATAGTCTGTTTTAAGATAAAGAGTCTTTTTTATAATTATGCTAATTTATTAAACCATAAAACTCATTGCCATAAAAATATTAATTTAAGACAAATAGTCACATTTAGCTTAATAATTTTTAAATTATTCTATTGATATGCTCCTAATTAGCTCTTTTACTTCTCTTTGTTTTTCATGTATATTATCTTCTAGCAATTGCTCATAAGTAGTAGCAAGTTTCATTGCTTTTATTTTTGCATCAACTAAATCAAAAAATTTTTCACCATGAGCAATTTTTTCATAATCATCTAGATTAAATTCTATTATATTAAAATTATCATTTTGAAATTTATGTTTTTGTATTAAATTAAAAATTCTAATTAATCCAAATGAATTACTCCATGTTTCTTCATCTCCAGTTAATCCATTAACAGTAAATAATATTCCAAAATTACAATCACAACTATTTAATAATCCATAAAATTTACCTATCCAAGTAACACCTAAAGAACTCTTATAATTTTTACACTCACATAAAAATAAATCTTCATATATAGGTATTAATTTTCTTGAAATACTAAATTGTTCTAACGCCTGCTTTCCTTCATTACTTAAGCAGACTACTTGATCTATTTCATTAGTCCCTGTTTTAACATTTCCATGAACTTTATAAAAAAAAGTCTTTTTAATTATAAACTTAACTAACTCTTCTAAGGCTAGTCCCTTAGCAGTAGTTTTAATATCTTTTGCTCCATTTAATTCCTTAAGGTTCTCTAATAAAAGTTTATATTTTTCAAAATCATCTTCTTTCCAATGTGTTAACTCTTTAAATGTATCAATTGAATTGTTTACTATAAGTTTTAAATAATCCTGTGTTGATATTGCCTTTCCATCTACTTCAATATTTACATTATCCATTACTTTTCACCTTATATAAAACTATTGTATCTTCTAGTACATTAAACTCATGATTGCAAAAATCACAGCTTAAATCTTCTGGCATATCAGTTAAACTCTTTAAGTACAGTCCCTTACTTTTAGAACAACTTTTACAATAAACTTCAAAAACATTCTCTAATATTCCTAATGATTTAATATACTCAAGAATTTCATATGACTCTTTGATTGATATATTTAACTTTGACTTTAAAACTCCAGGATAAATGTAATCATCTTCTTTCCAGTATCTCATATAATCAGTTAACTTTCTCTCTTGATATGATGTTAACTTATGTCTGATCTTTAAGCTCTCTATAACATTCAATAAGGTACTCTCTAACATGATCCATTCTCTCCTTTCCTTCCTTCAACTCGTCATAATACATAAAGAAACTATATTCATTCCCTTTATACTCATGATCAATTCCCAATTTTATTCCTTCATTAATCCAGTTAATTTTAACTTTAGGTAAATCAGAAGTAACTTCTATTTCATCTATTAAACTCTCTAGTTTCTTCTTAATTTCCATAGTATCTTTAGATTTATTAAAAAGTTCTTCATTATTATTCACAAACACTTTAAATTCACCTAAAATAGGAATAACCAATTCTTCACTTCCTATTTTATCTTTATTATTTAGTGCTTCTAAATATGCTACACTTCCATTTCTAGTCATCTTTTGAGCATAAATACATACATCCTCTTTTTCATCCTTCATATAGTCTATAATGGCTTTAAAATCAATATTATTAATTTGTATATTTAATAATCCTTTCACAGCCTTTATTGTTTTATTTATTATAAAAGCATAAAAATCATTAGATGGTTCTTTATATTCTCCACCAACTCTATCAAATCTTATTTCAAGCAATTTATGCTTTTTATGTATTATTGCCATAATTACATATTTTATTTCTTCGCCTTGTCTATTAGTTAATTTATGATTAAATTTAATATAAAGTGTATCTTGAGTATCCTTTATAGTTGGCATAAAAAATTTATCATTTATACAATCATACGCTTCACCAGTTTTTATAAAAATATTTGATTTACCTTCCTTTATAATACAAGGTAATAATTCTTCATTATAGCCCTCTACTTCAAAGAAGCAAGCATGCCTATATTCTTTATCATATTCAAATTCTTCAATATATTTATGAATTTTTTTGTCTAAACTTTCATTATCATACTCTAAAATATATTTTAATTTTTCTTCTATTCCATCTATATCAGAGACATTAATCATCATCATATTTAATTGACCATTAAGAGTCTTCCTTTTATCATTAATTATAATATCATCTTCTGACATCTTTCTTAAAATTTTCTTTTTTAAATAAATAGGATATACCTCTGTTAATGTTCTAAATAAACACTCTTTATAATCTTTAATACTTATAATAGCCTCCAATCATTACTCTATAGTTATATGTTAACCCAAACTTTATAATAATTAAAGAAAATTTTTAAATTAAATATTTTCCCTTTAATTTCTGTAAACTTATAATTTAAAACTCTATCTAAAACATGAATACAATATAATTACCTTTCATTTACGAAAAAAATTCTCCATACTTATATTCAATAAGTATAGAGAATTTTTCTATAGAAATATTATTATACAAACATCTGTTGTAATAAACCTTTTTTCCATTGCTTTAATTCTTCTAGTTTTTTACTTTCTTTTTCTATTATATTATCTATATTTGATAAAAAATTAGCTATCTTTTCCTGTTCTTCTACACAAGGTATGTTAATTAATATATCATAAAATAAATCCATATTTAAATTTCTTCTAACTACACTAGCTCCTTGTTCTGATGCCTGTTTATATCCGTATAACATCCTATCCGTTTTAATAATATATGATATATATTTTTCATTTAGATTTTTATTTATATTAAATATTTTATAAGATGGAGATACTATTCCCATATCATATTTATTATTATAGTTTATATTTCCTAGCCATAAATTCTGTGGACTTAATACTATCTGATTTAATCTTAAAATCTTATACCCTGTATTATCTGCACTTGCAATTTCTCTATTAAAATATTCTGACTGTTTAAAAACTCCATTTGCCGTAGAAGATAATACTTCATATTGATTATTTTCTTTAGTTTTTTCACTTATTTCACTTAAAACATATTTTAAATTTTTCTTTTCCCACTCAGGATAATCCATTCCATTCTCATCTTTAAATCTTATCTTTTGTGAGAATATTTTCTGCATCATTCCTTTTTTATAAGAATTCCAATATTGTACTTTCTTTTCTTGTTTTTCTATTATACTATCTACTTTACTTAAGAAATTTACTATTTTTTCTTGTTCTTGTAATGATGGAACTTTTATTGACATATTCAAGAAAACATCTGAGTGTATTCTTTTAGCTTTTCTACTTCCATCGGCAATATCTCCATTTCTCTTATAAAAGTTTTTTTGAATTATTTTACTAAATAAAAAATATGGATTTATATTTTTTATATCAAATGCCGGAGCATCTACTGTTGACTCATATCCATCTAAATGGTCAGGCACAATTCCAAAAGCACAATTTAAGAAATCTAATTTTCCATAAATTAATTGCCCAGCTTTTCTAGTATAATACTTTGTATTATCACTACCTTCATAAATCTCTTTTTTAGGTACTACTCCCTTAGCCCATAACTTTACTGTTAACTTCTTAGCTTTACTTCCATTACTACCAGGTATTCTGCTTTCTGAAAGAAAATTTATTAACTTCTTCTCTTTCCACTCATCTTCAAAGCCTTTAAATCTTAAATTTGGTACATTTCTACTCATCCTTGTACCTCCTAAAGACCTAATTCTTTTAAGTCTGCTTCTAGACTTTTCTTTAGTTCTTCTATTTCTTTATCTAGTTCTTTTATGTTTTTTTGAACTTCTATTATATCTATCTCTTCTTCTTCCTCAAAGGTATCTACATATCTTGGTATATTTAGGTTATAGTCATTTTCTTTTATTTCTTCCATAGTAGCTACATATGCATATTTATCTACATTTTCTCTCTTTTTGTATGTTTCTACTATCTTTTCTACATCCCTATCTCTTAAGACATTTTGGTTTTTACCTTTTTCAAATTCATTTGATGCATCTATAAACATTATATTATCTGCATTTTTTCTATTCTTTTTAAATACAAGTATTACTGTTGGAATTGATGTTCCAAAGAATATGTTTGCCGGAAGTCCAATTACTGCATCTAAAACATTTCTTTGTTCTATAAGATGCTTTCTTATAACTCCCTCTGATGCCCCTCTAAATAACACTCCATGAGGAAGCACAACTGCCATTGTTCCATTATCCTCTAAGTGATGTATCATATGTTGAATAAATGCAAAGTCTGCCTTAGATTTTGGAGCTAACTTTCCATAAGCTGAAAATCTTTCATCATCTAAGAACTTATCATCCCCACTCCATTTTGCTGAGTATGGTGGGTTTGCAACTATTGCTTCAAATTTTAAATCTCCATGTTGTGGGTTCTCTAAAGTATCATCATTTTTAATATTGAAATCACTATATTTAACTCCATGAAGAAGCATATTCATTCTTGCTAAGTTATATGTTGTTGAAGTCTTCTCTTGTCCATAGAACATTCTAACCTTTGCTTCTCTAGAAACACGAAGTAATAATGAACCTGATCCACAGGTTGGATCATATACATTTTTAAGGTCAGTTTTTCCCATTGTAACTATTTTAGCTAATATTTTTGAAACCTGCTGAGGAGTATAGAACTCTCCTGCCTTCTTACCTGCATTAGCTGCAAACTGTCCTATAAGATACTCATAAGCATCTCCAAGTATATCTATTTCACTGTTATCAAATCTAAAATCTATTTGAGCTATTTTTCCCATAACTTTAGCTATAAGCTCACTTCTACTCTTAACATCCTTACCAAGCTTAGTTGATTTTAAGTCCATATCATCAAAAAGATGGTCAAACTCCTCTTCACTCTCTTGTCCTAAAGTAGATTCAGTTATATTATTTATAGCTTCCTCTAAGATTTCTATATCAAAATCACCAGTTTCTATCTTAGCTAAAAGCTTATCAAATAAGAACTTAGGCTCAATAAAATATCCTATATCATTTACTAACTCTTCCTTAAGAGCTTCTCTAAGCTCCTCATCTTCCCAAGCCTCTTCATAGCTAACTCCATCCTCTTCTAAAAGCTTATTAGCTCTGCTTTCCACATTTTCTGAAAGATATCTATAGAATATAAGTCCTAGTATGTAGTTTTTAAACTCACTAGCATCCATATTCCCTCTTAAATCATTTGCTATATTCCATAAATTACTTTGTAAATTACTTTGTTGTTCCTTTTGTATTTCAGATGTACTCATTATGTCTTCCCTACTTTCCATATAACATTTCTAAATCTTTTTACTTTCACATTATTATAACACTTAAAAATTAAACTTGGTAACATGATTTATTATGAAAGTTTTTATTTTTTCTGCAAGTCTCTTCTTCTTTAAAAGACCACCACTTAAATTATCCTTTATTTCAGAACCATCAATTCTTCCTGAATACTCATATTCTGAAACATATTCCTTAACCTTAAACTTATCTATCTCAACTTCCTTTGAAAAGTATTCTATTTCATCTACTCTCTTGTCTTCTAAAAATTCATTAAAGGCTTCATCTACTGAGTCATTTTTTGTAATATTAGGTACAACCTGATCTAAAAACTCTCTAAGTAATTCTGACTTAAGTCTTAAATTTTCATTATCAGCATTATCTAATAACCTTTTAATTTTCTCTATATCCTTCTTAGTTTTCTCTTCTGTCTCAAAATCTATAGTTCTTATTAAGTTTAGTATATAGTTAACATTTATCTTATCTGTTTGCATAAGCTCTATGCAAAAGTCTATATCTACTAATATAGAGGTTTTTCCATCTTTCTTAACACTTTCATATATAGTAAAATATTTACTCTTATAATCTTCATATTTCTGAGCTGATATTCCTATCTTTTTTTCATTAAACTCAAACTCAACAAAGGTTTTAAGCTTAGTTAATTGCTTTGTTAATTCCCTAAAAGCCTCTACAAAATCTTTCTTTTCATTTTCATCCTGCATAGAGTCAATAGATTCTATTGTTGGTGCAACTTCATATAATCTATCTAGCCTTTCCTGAAAAAGCTTTAAATAATGATCAAAGCTTTCCATTAAAACCACATCTGTACTATCAGTTTGTGAAAATAAACATATAGCTTCATCAGTTTCCTTTTTTAAATTTCTGTAGCAAACTATATTACCATGCTGTTTTGTACTATCTAATATTCTGTTAGTTCTTGAATATGCTTGTATAAGTCCATGATATTTTAAATTCTTATCCACATAAAGAGTATTAAGTGGTTTACTATCAAACCCTGTTAAAAACATATTTACAACTATAACTATATCAACCTCTGCATTTTTAATCTTTTTTGATAGATGCTTTGAATACTCCTTAAAAGTATCTGTTGAAAAATCTATATCCTCATCCTTAAACATCTTGTTATAATCACTTATAATTCTATCAAGGCTCTCCCTTGAATGTTCACACTTACCATCTAAATTTTCATTATCATCATAGGTAAAAATTGCTGCTATTTTTAAATCATGTTCTAAAGCTTTAAAAGCATCATAATACTTAACAAGCATTGGAATCTTTTGAACTGTAAAAAGTGAACAGAACTTTCTTCCTGCTGTCTTTTTATCATGATTAGCTATTATATCCTTAGCTATATTCTCTATACGTTCATCATTCATAAAGACTTCTTCTTTGTCTATAGCCTTTATATATTCATCATCATACTCATTAACCTCACCATCAAAGGTTTTAATATACTCCACAGAAAATCCAAGTACATTGCCATCATTAATAGCATCTTTTATTAAATAATTATGTAAGCATTTATCAAAAATATCCGCTGTAGTTCTTCCATCCTGACTTCTATTCTCTGGAAGTCTTGGTGTTCCTGTAAATCCAAAGTATTGAGCCTTTGTAAAATACTTATTTATAGCTGTGTGCATCTCTCCAAATTGAGATCTATGACACTCATCTATTATAAAGATAACTTTCTCATCTCTATACTTGTCCATTCTATGTGCATATTTCTCTGATTTTAAAAGTCTAGCTAACTTTTGTATGGTAGTTACAATAAGCCTTGTGTTTACATCCTCTATTTGTTTTATTAAAGTTCTAACATTGTCAGTTGTATCAACACAATCCTTCTCAAACTTATTAAACTCCTCAACAGTTTGGCTGTCTAAATCTTTTCTATCTATTAAGAAAAATACTTTCTTAACATTGTCCTCATCTGCTAAAAGCTGACTTGCCTTAAAAGAAGTTAAGGTCTTTCCAGAACCTGTAGTATGCCAAATAAACCCATTGTTGTTAGTTTCATTAGCCCTCTTCATTAAAGCTTCAACTGCATATATCTGATAAGGTCTCATAACCATAAGATTTTTTTCACTCTCATTAATAATCATATACCTAGCTATGATCTTATTTAACATATTTCTATCTAAAAAAGATTCAGCAAATTCTCTAAGGTTAGTTACTCTCTTATTCTTTTCATCACTCCAGAAAAAAGTAAACTCACGCTTAATTTCCTTATCGCTATTAGAATAATATTTAGTGTCAACACCATTACTAATAACAAAACATTGGATATATCTAAATAAACCCTTCAAAGAATGTCTTCTATATCTCTCTATTTGATCAAAGGCTTCATAAAAGTCCTTGCCCCTTCTCTTTAACTCAATCTGAACCATAGGTAAGCCATTAATAAGTATAGTAACATCATACCTATTAACATATTTACCTTCCATAGTTATCTGATTAGAAACTTGGAATATGTTGTTGTGATAATCCTTTCCATCAAAAAACTCTATGTAAACCTTAGTTCCATTCTCTCTCTCAAGGATGAACTTGTCCCTAAAAATCTTAGCACTATTAAAAATACTCTTATTCTTTAAATGAATAAGTATTCTTTCAAACTCTTTGTCTGTAAAAGCCGCACCACCTAGTTTTTTCCTGTTAAACTCAAATAAAGTCTCCCTAAAATTCTTCTCTAAAGCAGCTTCATCAGGTATATTAACTATTGCATAGCCTTGCTCAACTAATTGATTGATTAATAATTCTTCTAATTCATGTTCACTTTGATAAGTCATTATAAAAAAACTCTCTTCCTTCTAATCTATTTAAAACAAAATTTTGTTAATCTACTATTTATATACATATTATATCAAGAATAGATTAATATTAAAAATAATTTAGTCATATCCTAAATTAGATTATTTTCAATGTATTTATATGTTAATAAATGAAACATTATTTCTCTTTATTGCTTTCCATTCATCTTCAAAACAATCAACTGGCAAAACCTCATACACAAATAACCAATTTCTATTAAAGTCCTCATCATTACTCTTTAAGTTTTTAGCATGATCTTCTAATAATTCTTTTGATTTATTATCATTATTTTTCGCAAAGTATATATAAGTAAGAAGTTTATAAATACAATGATCACTTTTTATTGCATCATAAGCACATATATCACTGAGTTCAAATTTATATTTTATAGCAAAATATATAGCATAGCTAACTGCTTCATAATTTCTATTTTCTAATCCATTTTTAAAAATTCTCTGTGAAATTTCATTAATTTGAGAAATATCTGCTGAAAATACATTAAATACATTTTTTTCTAAAATAATAACTAAATATGGATAAATTAATGTCCAATGAAAAATTGTTTTTAAACAATATTGTTTAGCATTATATGTTAACTCAAAACTTCCTAAGACTTTAATAGCATAATTTAAAATAGCAGAATTCATTTTATTACATTTAAATAAATCAATAGTCAAATCTAAATATAATCTTGCTTCATTATAATTTACTTTGCGCCCTTTTAGTAACAATGATGCTGAATTAAGTTTATTTATCCACAGTTCTTTTGATTCTATTGGCAATTCTATTATTTCTGTTTTTTTATGATTGAGTACTAAATCAAACTCTCTAAGCTCTTTGCTTAGTTCAACCAAAAATTCTTGTGCTTTATCATATGTTTCAACATAACAAGTAAAGTCATCAATATTTCTAATATAATCCCACTTATTTAATTTATTATCTATAAAACATAGAATTATTTCTGAAAGCAAATTAGACGTATGTGGACCTATTATCAAACCATGTGTTTCACCATTCTTTATATTTTGAGCACAACGGTCTATTTTATTAAACCATTTTTTCCCGTTTCTATTCTTCTTAGCAGTCTCTTTACCTACTAATGCCCATGGTAATGAATGTGTATATATGCTTGGAAAACAATTAGATATATCTGCTTTTACCATATAACGTTTTCCAATTAATAAATCTAATTCAGGTGTTCCATCACTCATCCAATTATTATAACTCATCTCAAATAATTTCCTTGAATTATTTAATTTTCTAATATGTATCCTACTAACTTTATATAATTGATTCTCAGTCATCTTTTTAAAATGCTCTTGTATTTTATCCCATTTTTCTGATAAACATTTACAAAGTTTTTGATATGCCATTGGATTTGGAATTCCTAGTGGTCTAGGAAAATTAATATTTCTTATACTCTCATAATATATATATTGTTTTTCCCCTGCTTTAAATTCATGGTTTAAATTTTTACAATAGTCATAAAATCCTTTAGATGATAAAAACGGTGGAAGTTTATCTGAAAACAACCCATAAGCCAACAATCCTTCATATAATTCTTCTTTAGTTATTTCATTTATAAAATCAACATATAATTTATCCATAACTCAACACCTCTCTATCTTAAATTTATACAATTAATTATTCTTTAAATATTTAATATAATATATTCAATATAAATTACATTTAAATTAAGCTTTCTCCATCATAAGTGTTTATATATTCTACCATATTTTTAATATATTCATTAGCTTTTTCATCTCCCTTTTTACCAAACCATACATTAGCCCTTCCAAAACCATATAAATACCCATCTCTTCCTGCTCTTGGTACTATCTTTTGTCTTTTATTCATTGGTAATAGTACACAATCTTTTGCATTTGCATATATGTTTTTAGGACATAAATCTTCATCATAATAATAATTTCTGAAAACAGTAGCATTTTTGTACCAACCAACTATGTAGCTCTTACCTCTTGCAGGATCTTTAGCTACCCAAATGACTAAAACATTATCTGCTTCCTCATCATCTTCACTAACTCCTTCAAATCTCTCTATATGCAATTGATTCTGTCTTCCTCTATTTGATTTAGTTGATACAAAACCATGAAAATTATCATCACTATATAAGGTAAAATTATATATTTCTGCTCCATCTTCATTTTCATATATAAACTTACCACCATTAATCGGTTTATCATCCTCACTTATTCCATCATAATATTTCATCCACGCTACATTACAAAATAACACTCTCATTATAAATACACTTCTTTAACCAATCTCTTATTTCTTATTTCTATTTACTATACGAAAATCCTAACTTAAATGTAAAATCTCAATATTTTTTAGATTATGAGAAAGGAAATCTCCTTTCTCATATAGCTTATAGTATTTCAAAGCCATCTTTAATCTTCATTTTTTCATATAAATTAAGTTTCATATTCTCAAGTTTTCTTTTAAGTTCTTCTATTTTTTTATTAAGTTCCTTTTCTTCTTCTTTATACTCTTTCATAATCTTTTTTTGTTTCTCATGATTAAAACATACTAAAGGCATTTCATCAAAATCTTTTTGATTAATAACCTGAACCACAGTTCCTGTTTTAATTCTATCTATAAAGTATCTTCCTATAGGACTTAGTAGAAGTTCCTTAATATACTCTGGATCATTTTCATTATTAAGCCTTAAACCTATGAAATTTTGTGAAATTAATAAATTTTCACTATTTTCTGGTATAATAGCAACCTTTGTTGCTCCTCTACTTGAAATTATTAAGTCTCCTGGTTCCACCCTATAAGCTTCAACCCTTGCATTATTCTCTATTCTATAATTAGGTACTTCATCTATATTGGTGTTAGTATAAAATAGTGGACACATTTTATCGAACTAGATAAAATAATATTTAGTTAGAGAAAGGAAGTGTTTCTACTATGGGTAGAGGTAAAAAATATACAGAAGATTATAAAGAAATGATATCAGATTTATATAAATCTGGAATGACAATTTCTGAAATAAGTAGTGAATATGGCATAGCAAAATCAACTATAAATGGCTGGGTAAAAGCTAACAAAGAAATAAAAATATCTGAAGACGAGGTTATAACATTAAAAGAAGTAGCCAAATTAAAGAAAGAAATGGCTAGAATTAAAGAGGAAAATGAAATATTATAGCGAAGCAAGCTTTAGCTAAAAAAGCTATGGCCATATTTGCGAAAGAGAACTAAATAAAATTATACAAGTTATAGAAGTCAATAAAGAAACTTATGGAGTTAAAAAAATGTGCTCTATTTTAAACGTTCCACGTAGCACATATTATAGTAAGAAAAATCCTAAGAAATCAGAAAGAGAAATTGAGAATGAAAAGCTAAAAACGGCTATATTAAAGTATTATAAAGAAAGTAAGTGTAGATACGGAGCTCCAAAGATAAAAATAATGCTTTCTAAAAATGGATTTAATATATCTATAAAAAGAACTCAAAGATTAATGAGAGAATTAGGAATAAAATCTATAATAATAAAAAAATATAGACCAACATCTAAGAAAAAGCCGAAAGAAGGTTTAGAAAACCTTTTGAAACGTGATTTTACAACAACAAGCATAAATGAGAAATGGGTAGGAGATATAACTTACATAAAAACGCAAAAAGATGGTTGGTGCTACTTGGCTTCTGTACTTGATTTACACTCTAAGAAAATAGTGGGATACTCTTTCGGTAAAAATATGACAAATGATCTTGTTATAGCAGCACTAAAAAATGCTTGTTATCTTCAAGATATAGGCAAAGATAATAAAATAATATTTCATAGTGATTTAGGTTCACAATATACAAGTAATGATATGAAAAATCTATGCAATGAATTTAATATAATACAATCCTTTAGTCAAAAAGGGTGTCCTTATGACAATGCATGTATAGAGTCATTTCATGCTGTTTTAAAGAAAGAAGAAGTTTATAGAAATACTTATGAAAAGTATGAAGATGCTAAAAAATCAATTTTTCAATATATAGAAAGTTTTTACAATAGTAAAAGACTGCATTCAGCTCTTGATTATAATACTCCTAATGAGGTAGAATTTAAGGCTTTGAATGCAGCTTAAGTAAGTTCGAATTTTTGTGTCCAAGATATTGACACAAATCCAAACCTCACTTGTAAACTTTATGATTATCTAATCTTTTAAACCTTCTTCATAAGCTCCACATACAAATTTTCTGGAATCCTATTATGTAGTTCTATATGAACTTTTATTGGTTTCTCTCCTTCATACTTTACTACATCTCCTTTTCCTATATAGATATAAGGCTGTACTTTTCTGTCTATCTCCTTATATTTTCTAACAAAAAGGTGCAGGTTAATTCCTCTTTCTTTATTGAATATTATGTTTTTTCCTCTTTCAGAGCTTTGTGCTGTACTATTTGGTGTTTCCCACTGAAACAAGCTTCTACTTAGGAATTCATCTTTATAGTTAATGCTTTCCTTTATATCTTCATCCTTATTTAGGTCCACAAAAAGGAAGTATTCCTTTCCATTTGCCATTAATCCACTTCCTCTAAAGGAACTGTGTATCTTTTCATAATTAGATAGAAGTGCTGCATCCACCATTTGATACTGTTCATATAGTTTAAAAAATGGCACTCCAAAGTTTTCACTACCAAATCTCTTCTCATAGGTTATAAGTCCATAGTTTAACAAGTCCACTATGATTTCCTTATACCTTTTATCTGCTAGTATCTTTTCAAAGCTTATTAGTTTTACTAATCTCTCTCCAATTAAATTAAATAATTTAATACAATTACTCTTTTCCCTTGAATCATAATAATCTTGGTTTAGTGTTCTAAAGGCATGTTTAACTGTTTCTTCATCTACAGACTTTATATACTTTCTTATTCCCTTTGAAGCTTCATCTAAATTTAACTCACTTTTATTTATTAATTCCTTTATTATGGCAAATTCATGAGGTCTCTTTAGAGGTAATTTATCTGATAAATCCTTTAACACCTTATAAAAATCCTCATCTAAAAGCTCTAAAGCCTCATAAGTCTTTTCAACCTTCTTAAGAAATCCTTGATATGTCTTTCCATAATTAATAAACTTAAGGGGATCTGGTGCTCCATCAAACTTAACATAGTCCATTAACTGATATGGAATCTTTCCACCTAAAAGAGATTTAAACTCATTATATTCTTCCTTTAAATATCTTAAGCTATTAAAATTCTCTGTGTTAAGCTGATTTAATATTCTCTCCTTAGAAATTCTATCCATCTGAATATTAGAGCATCCTGGAATATCAGAAAAATCTGTAGCAACTGAAACCTTTAAACTATCCTTATCATAGTATCTTCCACCCTTTAAGGCTAAGGCTATTAAAAAGGCCTTGTTATGATTTCCTATAAAATCTAAAACAGTTAAGAATTCTTTACTCCTATGCTTTCTTAATCCTCTTCCAAGCTGTTGTATAAATATAATTGGTGAATTAGTTGGTCTAAGCATTAATACCTGATTAATTGAAGGAATATCAACCCCCTCATTAAATATATCCACTGTAAATATAACCTTTAATTCATGGTTTTCATTCTCAAGATTTTTTATTTCCTCTGTTCTCTTGTCTATAGAATGATCCCCAGTTAAAGCTATACTAGGAATACCAGCCTCATTAAATTTCTCAGCCATGTAATAGGCATGTTCCTTATTTATGCAAAATCCTACTGTTTTTTGCTTACTTCCATCAAAACCATAGAAATTCATCTTGTCTATAATAAAGTCAACCCTTGAGTTAATCATTAATCTCTTAGAAATCTCAGAAATATTATCCAAATCAACATTGCTATAATCAACTGCATCTATATCAGTTATTCCAAAATAATGAAATGGTACAATAAGTTCATGCTCCAAAGCTTCATTTAACCTAATCTCTAAAGCTACATTATTATCAAAAACTTGAAAAATATCTCCAGTATCACATCTTTCAGGTGTTGCAGTTATTCCAAGTAAAAACTTAGAAGTAAAATGATTTAATATTCTCTCATAAGTAGGGCTTGTACTATGATGTGCCTCATCTATAATTATGTAGTCAAAATCATCCCTATTAAACTCTTCTAAGTTTCTACACATAGTTTGAACAGTAGAGAATAAATAATCAGCTTCCTTTTCCTTTGAGTTTCCTGTGTAAAATCCCATGGTGATATTTTTATTCTTACATAAGCTTTTATAAGTTTTCTCTGCACTTCTTAAAATATCTTCCCTATGAACTAAGAATAATAACCTTTTAGGATTAAAGGCCATAACATCAAAAGCTGACATATAGGTCTTTCCTGTTCCAGTTGCTGCAATAACTAAAGCCTTATCCTCTCCAGCCCTTCTTAATCTTTCAAGGTTTTCCAAAGCCTCTTTTTGCATGAAATTAGGTTTTATAACTTCATACTCACTAAAATCAATAGCTATTTCCCTTTGCTTTTCCTTAATACTTTTAATAAACTCATTGTATTTCTCTAAAAATTCATCATCAACAATTCCAGTTGAGCTCCATATTCCCTCATATTCCTCTAAAACTTCCTTAACAAAGTCAGTATCCTTCTTAGAAATAATCATAACATTCCACTCAACATTACTCTTTAATGCCCTTTGAGTTATGTTAGATGAACCAATTATAATCTTAAAATTATCCTCATTCTCAAATATATAAGCCTTAGTGTGAAACCCCTTTTCACTGTCAGCAATAAAAATCTTCAAATCTATATTCTCAAAACTCTTTACATTCTCCAAAGCCTTTGGCTCAGTAAAGTTTAAATATGTAGAAGTTATTATCTTCCCCTTAACTCCCCTTTCCTCTAAATCCCTAAAAGAATCCAAAAGAAGTTGAAGCCCACTAAAATTAATAAAGGCAACACTAAAATAAAAACTCTTACACTCCCTTAGACTCTCCTTAAGTTCCCCTAAAAGATTTCCTCTTTGGGAATTAACAATAAGCCTGTTTTTAATAAGATATTTATCTTCAATGATGCCTTTAGATCCTACCTCTTCAATTTTATCCTTTATAACTTTTTCCTTTATATCCTGTAATACACTCATTCTAATGCTCCTAATTTTACAATATACAAATATATAAAAACAGTAGTTTCCTTACTTTAATAATAACTATAAAGCGTAAAACCCCTCTTTATATATTTGTATTTACTGTTTTATTTTAACATTAAAACAATTTTATTTCCATTTATAAAAATAAAGTCATTATATCTATAATATTAATTATAAAATTCTAATTCTAAAAAAGCTAGAAAGTTAAAAACTTTCTAGCTTTTAAAAATATTCTTTATGAATAATATTTCAAATAAGTTTTAAGTGTATCTGTGTCATCTAAATTTTCGATTAAATATTCTTTTACTTTATTTTTAAACTCTTCTTTTTTAGAAAGCTCTCTATTTATATTTTCTGAAAATCTATTTATCCAATTAACTTCAAATATATTTACTGGCATATTTTCATTTAAAAATTCTATACATTTATTAAACTTATAATATTTCTTTAAATACTCTTTATTTAAAATTCTTTCAGTAATCAACAACGCTAATGCATTAGAAAGTAAACCATCTAAATTATAAATTTTAAATATATGCCTTCCTACTTTTTCATTATTTTGTTTCTCTTTTATTTCATTATCAATAAATTTAAAAAACTTTATTTCCAATAGATTATTTGGCTTAATTATACCTTTAGACACAGCTAAAAAATATAATATAAACTCATTCCAATTAAACTCTTCTTTTTCATTCAACTTCTTATTTATTATTGCTAATAAGTAACCTTTACAAACTTCATTATCAATTAGATATAAATTTATCAATATACTATAATAGACATAGGTATCCTTATTTAAATCTATATATTCCTTTATAATATTGAAATCTAAATCATTTATAAATTCAATTTTAAATGTTTTAATATTAATTATTATATTTAAAATTAATTCTTCTAAATTAGAATTTTCTCTTTTAATATTATATTTAATTTCTTTTAAAATATATTTCAGTAAATTATTTATAGATTTAATATCTAAAAACTCATTTATAGATATTAAACCTATTATTTCTTTTATAATTGTATCTGTTAGCATATATGAATTATTTTCTAAAGTATCTGTAAAATATTCAATAATCTTATTTAATATATCTGAATTTACTTTAACATGTTTAATTATATATAAATACTTTTCAGTTTTTTCTTTTATATCTCTAATAAATTTAATGTTATTTAAAGCATAGAAAAGATTAAAACTTATTTTTTTTAAATCTTCTAAAGCTTCTTTACTAACTTTTAAGTTTTCTATTCTATATTTATCAAACAAAAGCTTAATCTCATCAAAACTTAAATATTCAATCATTGTATATATAATAAAATAATCAATTTCTAATATCTTAGGAATATTACCTTTAATCCATATAAAATCATTATAGTCTTCTTTAACCTCTAAAGTATAGCTAAATAGTACACAATCTATAAAATTATAAAAACTTACTTTTATTTCATTATAAGTATCTACACAAAGTTTATTTCCTACAATAAAATTATTAAACATCTTCATTTTATTAATTAGTTTATATATTGGAAATTGATTTAAATCAGCACCAAAATAAATGGTATTTCTCTCATTGTCAATATTTTTCCATACAGATACAACTTCCTTTATTTGTGAATAAGCAAATTTAAAGTTTAAAATATCTTTGTAAACTTCTATATTATTGTCAAATCCTTTCGGTAATTTTTTATATACTTTTTCTAAATCCATTTTTTCATATTCGCTTTTAACTAATTTACCATCTTCTGAATATACCCATGGTCTAGAAGATATAATTTTCCCTAAATAATACCTATTAAATTCAGAAATAAAATAAAAATAATATAGATTTTTTTCAATACAATGCTCTGATATTGTTTTAAGAATTTTATATGAATCAATAAATTTCCCAACTTTATATAAATAATAAGCATCTAATAACGCTTCCTGTTCTCTTCCTTTAATTCCTTTAAACAAATTCTTATTAACTTTTTCTTCTAAGACCTTGTAGTTAAACAAATAAGTATATTCTTTGTGCTCATCTTTACTTAAATTAATGTTTAATATGACATCTTCAGCGTTCTCTTCATTATTGTTACTTTTTCTTTTGTCATTAATTTTATTTAAAATTTCATTTTCAATTTGCTTCTTGGTTTTTCTAACTTTAATTTGTTTAACTTTAGCTTTTTTTAATACTTCTAATATAAATTCTTTTTTATAATTTAAATCTTCATTATTAAAATCATAAAAAAACTCTATTAAATTAGTATTGCTTAATTCAATAATATTATTTCTAAAATCATACAATAATTCTTCACTTGTTAAATTCTTCAAAGGTCTAATTATATCTTGAATTCTAATAACTTCCAAATATTTTAAAGGCTTAAATACATTATATAATGCTTCTAATGTAAGACCATTATTTTCACCTTCATAAACAATATCTTTAAGCATCTTTTCCGTAGCTTGTCCTATAGTCAAATTTTCATTAAGTGCTTCTTCGTCATTTTCTTTATTTTCGTAATTAAAATTTGGACATTTGCTATAAATTATATTAATTCCTCTATTTTTATAATACTCAAACTCTAATTGATTGAATGATTTTGAGCACTCTAATAAGTATGCTTGCTGAAAATTATTTTTCAAAACATCTCTTACCCATTGAAAAATATATTTCAAATTAACATCACTAACAGAATACCCAACAAATAAAACTACATGAGTAGATATTAATGATTTTATATAATTCTGTATCAATTTAAAGTTATTAAAATAAGACATATAGTCATCTTCTTTTAAAACAATATTTTTATTCTTTAAGTCGCCATGCATTTTTATTATCATTTTATTGTTAACACTATAAGCTAAATCACTATCTTTAGATACTACATCATAAAACATCCCCTTACTATTAGCTGCTCTTTCTATTAAATCATCGTAATTAGTCGTAATTATATGAGCAGGATTTAACTCTAGTATTAAATCATGTATCTTATTAGGTTCAGATTTAATGTTAAATTTATTATAAATAACATCATAATATTCTTTTTCTTTTCTTGCATTATAATAATATTGTGGTATTCTTAAAAGTTCATCAAAAGATGATTCTTTCATATCATAACCTAATCCATCAGCAAAATCTTTTATAAGTTCTTGCCAAGATGGATATCCTGAATTCATAGAAACTCCAGCCCCTACAAAAACAACTAATTTATTATTTCTTGCAGCTTTATTTATTATTCTTTTACTTTCATTTGAAAAAGCTTCCATTTTTCTCCTCCACGACAAAAAAATTTTAATTTCTAAAATATAAACTTCTATCTAACTAAATCAAAGGTAATATTCCTTATGAATTTTTCCAATATTCAAATTACAATATACTATTGTCTTTATCTTAACAAATAAAGTTTTATACTCAGCTCACACCCTATTGTAATTTCTCCTCACCAAGTCCATCAACATATTCCTTAGCTTCCTTTAAGCCAAGGTCTGTAATCTCTCTGCACCTTCTTACAGCTTGGACGTTTTTTCCTTCTGAAAGCAATCTCTTTAGTTCCTCTTTTTCTTCCTTTGTTACTATCTCAGTTACTCCTACCCTTTCAGCAATCCTATTTAAAGTCCATCTCATAAGTTTAACTTCATTTCTTAGCTGACCTACTGAAGCAATTAAAAACATAAATGCGCCAAAGCCTAAAATCATCCATCCCATATCAATAGTCATCTTTCTCTCCCTCCTACATTTTAAACCTTCTTCATATTAATAGAGCCATAGGCATTTTCAGCCTCTCTATATAACTTCTTATAGCCTGAGCCCACTTCATTTTTCTGCAATATATTTGAAAGTAGCCATGTATTCTCAATATACACAAACTTCCAATACTCAAAGTCACTTCTGCTACAATTATCATTTCCCTCTATTATCCTTCTTTTCCCCTTTGTATTAACTATGTAATCTATCATGGAGAAATTAACCTCAACCCAAATAAATCCCCATTGCTTTTCATCCCCCTCAAAGAGACTTATTATTCTACACCCCTTAAACTGAATATCCTTTAAAACATTTTTCTTATTTTCCCTCTTAAGCTCCTCTAAAACCTTAAGATGCTTATTATATAATGAAGTTGTAAGTAAACTCTCCACCCTTTCATATTCATCATCATTCCAAGCATATTGAATACTATAAAAGGTATCTTCCACAACAGATTTTATATAATTAATATTCCAGCAAGGATCCTTTAAAGCTAACTCCTTTAGCTTATCACTTTTACGCTTAACCACTTTACTATACCTATCCATCTCAACAAACATTAAAACTACCCCTCCAGACAGCAAGAAAAAAGATACTGATCCAAAAAGAAGTTTATGTTTCATAATAAATGTAAAATCTACACCACTAGACCCATTTCTCCCACCACTACTGCTATTTGCGGAGTTAAAACTGGCACCACCGCCTCCTCCACCACCTCCACCACCTCCTCCTGCTCTTGCATAAATAGGCTGTGAAGGCACTATTATTACTAATATAAATAAAATTTCTATAATTCTTCTTAAAAACTTTTTATTCCTCATTAACCTCTTCCTTTCATCATACCTTCTTATATTGCACTGTAAAAAGCCAAATCTATATACGTACTTTTATTCAATAGTCCTTACAACTTTTCTTTTAACATTACTTTTAGGTATAAATATTTCATATCCATCTTTTATTATTAAATATTCATCCTTATAATCTAGATATAATTTAGTTTTTATATACTCATTTTCCCCATAATTAAAAATATATTCCTTATTATCTATTACTTCTTGCAATGCTTTTTTTAAACTAGCAAGTATAGAAGAAGCTACTACATTTGCTATTAATAAAATTAGAAGAATAGAAAATAAATTCATATCATTAAATAAATCACCTTGTAATATTAAATGTATAATAACTAATAAGTATATACCGCTTAATGTGGTACTAATTAAATTAGCCCTATTAATATTTTTATATATTTTACTTTCCCACTTTTCTATACTTACTTCTTCATTTTTAGGAAATAGCATATTAATTAAATTTTTATCATCTGCTTTTTCATTACCTTCTAGAGTATTTATAAAAATACTTTTTACTTTAAAATAGTTAATAAATGCATAGTACATAATTAAAAAGACTTCTAAAAAAATAGCAAAGGCAATAACAAAGTATATATTACAAGTATATTGAACTTTAAAATGTCTATTAAACAATGTTATTAAACTTAAAATATACTCTACAATTATCATAACTATAAAAATAACTCTTAAAAAACAAATAACTTTACCAAAATTCGAAAACTTCCCTGGAACTTTACTATACCTATCTTTAATACTTTCAATTAAAATATTATCTAAGATATTAAAGACTACAAACCCAGTAGAAAGTATATAAAAAATAAACTTTATAATTTCTATCATTTTATCCTCCGTGTACAAAATATTTTAAAATGCTCTTTCTCAAAGTCTATAACAACCTACTATTTCTCATTAAACCCTTTAATTATAAAATCACTCCATAAACCCTCAGAATGTTACTAATATTATATAACAAAACTGTTAATAATTTAAATTTATTACTCTTTATTCTTATAATCTTTCCCTATAAATTTTTATAACTTTCTTTAATTACATACTCATTTAAATCAAGCAAATAACTCATATATGTAAGATAAAGCTTTATAACTTTTTTCAAAATTATACACTCACTTAAAAAAAATATAACTAAAGTCTCCCTTTAAGCTTAAAGCATAGTCTCTAACCCCCTTATTAATCCACATATACAAACCCTCTCAATCCTCCCTAAAGTTTCAATCACACTAAATTATTATTCATCATAGTTTATTATATATGGACAGTACTGTTAATTAATAAAAGCCCTAAACTTCTTTCATAAAAATAATCTTAGATTAAGCCTTAGGAGGGAATAAAGGTGAAATTACATGAAGCTAAAATATTGTCAACTGTTAAGGTAATTGACATAAAGGCACAGGGAGAACTAAGGAGAAGATTTTTTGACTTAGGAATAATAGAAGGAACAGAGATAAAAGTTTTATATGGTGGTCCCTTTGGAGACCCTAGAGCCTATTTAATAAGAGGAACTGTAATAGCCATAAGGGAAGAAGAAAGTGAAGAGATAGAAGTAATTTAATAGTAGGAGAAGAAGATATGAGTTTAAACAAAAATTCTACTGGAATTAGCTTATTATCTAAAGAAAAATCAAAAGTAAACACCAAGGAAGACTATGTTGTAGCATTAGCAGGAAACCCAAATGTAGGTAAGAGTACAGTTTTTAATGCTCTAACTGGTTTAAATCAACATACTGGAAACTGGCCAGGAAAAACAGTAGCTAAAGCAGAAGGATACTATGAATTTAAGGATTCAACCATAAAGATAGTAGATTTACCTGGAACATACTCATTGCTATCAAATTCAGAAGAAGAAGAAATCGCAAGGGATTATATATGCTTTAATGATCCAGATATAGTGGTTGTTGTAGCTGATGCAACCTCCCTAGAAAGAAATCTAAACCTTTTTATACAAATATCTGAAATAACAGAAAAGGTAATCCTCTGCGTAAACTTAATTGATGAAGCAGAAAAAAATAACATAAAAATAGATTTAGATTTGTTATCAAAAGAACTAAACGCAAACCTTGTTTCCTCCTCTGCCAGAAATGGAGTTGGCATAGAAGAATTAAAAGAAGCCATCTTTAAAGAAATCACCCTAAAAGACTCCAAAAAAAATGCAATAAATTATGATTCCCCTATAGAAAAAGCAATAGAAGAAATAGAAATCATACTAGATGAAACCCTTGAAGTTCCTAAAAGAAAGAAAAGATGGATAGCCCTTAGAATTCTAGAAGGAAATACAAGCATCTTAAAATCCTTATACAATAAATATAATATTCAAGAAAAGTATATAAATATGATAAGTAAAATAAAAGATGAGCTTAATAAAGATTATAAGGATGAATTGGTAGAAGATATAATAATAAAATCCATAATAAAAGAAGCTGAAAGAATAGGAAATAAGGTTGTTAAAGGGGGAGAAGAATATACTGACTTCCAGAGAAAAATAGATAAAATACTTGTGTCAAAATCAACAGGAATACCTATTATGATAATGACTCTATTAATTGTCTTGTGGATAACCATAACCTTAGCAAATTACCCATCTGAAATGCTTGCTAATATGTTCGCCCATGGAGAAATTTACATTAGAGACTTCTTCTCTGGACTAAACTTACCTCCTTGGATATCAGGAATATTAATAGACGGCATTTATGTTACCTTAGCTTGGGTAATTTCAGTAATGCTACCTCCTATGGCAATTTTCTTCCCTATGTTCACTCTCTTAGAGGACTTAGGATACTTGCCAAGAATAGCATTTAACCTAGATAAATGCTTTAAAAAATGCTGTGCCTGTGGTAAACAAGCCCTTACCATGTGCATGGGACTTGGATGCAATGCAGCAGGAATCATAGGATGTAGAATCATTAACTCTCCTAGAGAAAGGATTATAGCTATATTAACTAATGCCTTTATGCCTTGTAATGGAAGATTTCCTATGCTAATTTCCATAGCAGCCATATTCATAGGTGGAATATCTGTGGGAATAAAAGAAAGCTTCATATCAGCCCTTACAGTAACTGTAGTTATAATTTTAGGAGTCTTAATGACATTACTAGTATCAAAAATCCTATCAAAGACAATACTAAAAGGAATGCCTTCAAACTTTATATTAGAACTACCTCCATATAGAAAACCTCAAGTAGGAAAGGTCATAGTAAGATCAATATTTGATAGAACTCTATATGTCTTAGGTAGAGCCATAGCAATTGCAGCTCCAGCAGGGGCAGTTATATGGATATTCTCTAATATAATGATTGGTGATGCCTCAATCCTAACAATATGTGCTAACTATTTAAGCCCACTTGCTAATGCCATAGGGGTAGATGGATATATATTAATGGCCTTTATTTTAGGATTACCAGCAAATGAAATAGTAATGCCTATAATAATAATGAGCTATTTAAGAGCCACCACAATGTTAGAATTAGATAATCTATATGAGCTTAAAGAATTATTAGTTGCTAATGGATGGACAATCCTAACTGCAATTAATGTTATGATACTGTGCCTAATGCACTACCCTTGTGGTACAACCCTCTGGACAATCAAAAAGGAAACTAAGAGCTTTAAATGGACAGCCCTAAGCTTCCTAATCCCAACAGTAGCAGGCATAGTTATTTGCTTCATCACCACTCAACTTTGGAGGCTCTTTGCCTAAAAAACTAAAAAATCCAAATTTAATAAAAAAAGCTTAAAACTCAAGAATTAAAAAACCATAAAACCTCAAAAGGTTAAAATTCAAAAAACTTACTTTTAAATGTATAAAATTCTTATTTCCGTCTATAATCAAAATATAAAACACCAATAAAAATTTTTAAAGTCATAAATTAACTTTTATAAAACCACAAGTTAACCTTATTTAGGTTGGTTTTATTGATCCTAAAATGACCAAAGGGGCTGTATCAAAATATAATAAAACTTACAAACAGTATGAAGAGAATATCTAGATGAGCTTTAGAATTTAAATTATTACGTAGAAAATATCACGTTAAAAAGCTGAGACTGTTCGAAGCGTAGCAAGTTTCGAAGCTTTAGTGATATTTTCGAAGTAATGATTATAAATTCTTAGCGAAATCTAGTAATTCTCGGAATATGTTTGTAAGTTTTAAAAAAGTTATTTTGATACACGCCCTTTTTTATTGGTATCTACACTTTTTTAATTTCATACAAATATACATCGCTTTACAATGTATTTCCTAAGATTATTTATCTTAAATTTTCCTTATGACTAATTGAACTACTCGGCATTGAAATGCCAAGATTCTTGGGCAACACACCTAACGG
>ERZ773156.598-NODE-598-length-35473-cov-5.4258_pt1 | contig 35473 bp, 53 predicted proteins | sample MGYA00511895_ERZ773156 | MGnify/ENA primary metagenome ERZ773156 (study PRJEB29015, sample SAMEA2737850) | human gut metagenome | biome: human gut; feature: human-associated habitat; material: faeces | place: China | collected 2012 ... | reverse complement strand
TAGCAAAGGCAAAAGCAGAGCTTGCAAAACAACAAGCTATAGCTAATGCAGATGGCAAGGTTACGGAGGAAGAAAGAAAAAGAATACAACAAGCACAGGAAAATCTTAATACTGCTATAGCAAGAGCTGATAAGGCTAAACAAGATGCTATTAATACAGCAAGTACAGATGCAACTAACAAAGCAAATAATGCTTTAAATAGTGCTAAGGCGTTTGTTAATGCAGAAATAACAACAGTTAATAATAAAGTGCATAACGTAGAAAGTAATATTGATATATTAAAAAATAAAATTGCTCTTAAAGTTGAACAATCAGACATAGATAAAACAAAAACAGAGTTAATTAATAAGATAAATGTTATAGATAATTTAGCTAATAACGCTAAAGATTTAGCTAGTGCCATGAGCTTAGGTAAAATGTTATTTAGTGATCCTACATTTAAAAATAGTTCTAACAATATTAAAACTTACAATAACAATGGAAATGGAACAGTAACAACTTCAAGAATTTCTAAAATAAATGGATGTCCAACTGATTCACTATATTGTATAGAAGTAAAAACTGTTGGAAGTGCAAGTCCTAACCATGGTGGATTTTATTTTGGAAATATGACTAGAGCAAATGCAATATTTGTAACGAAAATTATTGCTAAAATTCCAGTTGGATTAAGAATAGGGTGGTATTCAAATTCAACAGGGAATAATGGGAGTTCTAAATGGTTAACATCAGTAAATGGAACAGGTAAGTGGGAAGAGTATATACATTTATTAAAATGTGGTGATACAGGAAGTTTTTCTAGTACCAGTTTCTTTGCAGTAGATGGAGGGGGAACTCCATCAGCTAGCAATCCTATAGTTTGGCATTTAGCTTATGCAACAGTTTTTGATATAACTGAAAATGATGAATCAGTTAATGTATTAAAAACTGAAATGTCAACAGCTAAAAATAAAGTTGCAACAATAGAAACTAATTTAGATAATATTACTCAACGAGTAAGTTCTACTGAAAGCAAAACACACTCTATAGAAACTACATTAGGTGGGAAAGCATCTAAACAAGAAGTTGCAGAAGTTAATAATAGGGTTACTACTATAAAAGCTAGTTTAGATGGAATTACACAGAGAGTAAGTGCTACAGAAAGTAAAACACAAACTTTAGAAACTAATCTGAATGGCAAGGCTAGTAAGCAAGAAGTAAGTAATGTTAGTAGTAAAGTTGTTTCTTTAGAAACTAATCTAAATGGAATAACTAATAGAGTTTCTAATACAGAAAGTAGAATAAATACTTTAGATGGAAAAGTTGCTAGTGCTGTAACCAATCAACAATTTACAGAGTTTAAACAAAGTAATGATAAATTTAAATTTACTGTAGAGCAAAGAAGTAGTGTATCTAATATACTTCCTAATGGTAGTTTTTTTGGTGGAGATCGTGGATGGCTTCATAATGGTTCAGAATTTTGGGCTGGTGCTTATAGTGGATATGGATTCAAAGGAAGAATTACTGGTGCAATAAAAAATAGAGCAGCATATAACAATCCAGAAAGATACTTACAAACTCATAAAGCTTATAAAGTTAAAAAGAACACTACTTATACAATAAACTTTCATTATATTTGTGAAAAGAATGTTCAATCAATGGATGCTTTTGTTGTTTTAAGTGATACTGAACATGGTGATTATGCACAACCAATTTGTGTATTGACAGCTCAAGGTGGTTCTCAAAGTAATGCAACTGAAGAAAAACCATTTACATATAAATTTAATACAGGTAACCATGAGTGGGTATGGATTAGATTTGACCATAATGGAATGAAAAGTGGTGTTAATTGGGATGAATTTTGTTGGGTTTATGTTAGTGAAATTGGAATCTATGAAGGTGATGTCGGAGCTGTTAAGTGGATACCAAAAGGTGGAGAAGTTTATTCAGCTAACTATCAAATGGATGGTCTAGGATTCAAAGGGACTTTTGAAGATGGTACTTATGCATCTTTAGGTAAAGATGGACTTGAATGGTTTAACGCTGGTACTGGACATGCATATCATGCATTAACATACGTAACCTCATTCGATATTCCAATTGGTAATCCAGGTAAAGCATATATAAAACTACCAGCTGAATTTACAAAAAGAAGAAGCTCTCTTAAATGGACAGTTGCATTAAGAGGATATTATTACTCAACAAGTGGCGATTTCTTCCCATTCCATATACATTGTACTGGTGGAAGGGATTATATAGAAAATGGCCTTGTTGTATGTGAAGTTCAAGGTTACTGTAAAATACAAAATGCTCAAAATGCTGGTGATATACAGTTTAGACCACTTACAGCTATGTTAATAGCTATAGCTTAAATAGAAAGGAGGGTTATTATGGATAATTCTATAAAAAACTTTGAAAAGAAAGTAACTTTATTTTATTCTCAATCAACTGGAGATATAAAGCTTCATGCTGGTGGAATACAAGATATGAGTTATTTTGGTCCAGAAAGAGATGATTATAATTATAAATTTATAGTTGTAGATAAAGATGATTATTTACTTAATAACTTAGAAAATTTCAAAGTTGAAAATGGAAAGTTGAAACTAAAAAATAATGATATTTTAGCTAAATATATGTAGGCAGAAAGGAAAGCGATATGAATGTAGATATAACAGTATTTGTTGGCTTAGTATGCACTATTTTAGGTGCAGCTATAACAGTATATAAAACAAAAAAAGATAATGACAAATCTATTAGAGAGGATACTGTACAAGATACAGTATTAGCAACAAAACTTGATTATATTTCAAAGGGCGTAGATGATATTAGACTTGATTTTAAGGCACAGGCTAGGGAAATTCAAGATATTAAAATGGATATTGTTAAGCTTAAAGAAAGTAGTAAATCAGCACATCATAGATTAGATGGATTAGAAGAGATAAAGAAAGAAGGAATATAAAATGGAAAAATTTTTAGACCCAATACTTAGTGCTTTAGCTGCTGCTATTGCACTTTTTTTAGCTACTATAATAAAAACTTTAGGAGATCAATTAATACAATTAATTAAAATTAAAGTAGAAGCTACAGATCAAAAACTTAAAGCTTCTAAGTATTCAGAAATATATGAAGCTGGTAAAAATATTTTTTATGCTATAGAAGAGAAATATAGAGTAACTGATAATATCGAAAATCTTGCTAAATCTAAAGCAGATTTATTTGATAAAATGCTTTTAGAAAAATTTCCACATTTAACTGAAAGGGAACTAACAGAAGTAAGACAAGCTCTAGCTGGAGAGTATAACAAGGGAAAAGCTATGTTAAATGAAGATAGCCTAAAACAACAAGCAGATAAATTAATAGAAGAAAATGAGAAATTAAAGACAGAAAAAGCTGATTTAAATAATAAATTAGCTGCAATATCTAATTATGTACCAGAAAATAATTAAATAGTAAAGGCAATAGAATGGGTTAGAAATAGCCTTTTTTTATTGCTTTTAATTATATAAAAATATTTAAAAGAAAGGATGATTAATAATGCAAAGTAGAAACAATAATAATTTAAAAGGAATTGACGTATCAAACTGGAAAGGAAATATAAATTTTCAAAGTGTAAAAAATGATGGCGTAGAAGTGGTTTATATTAAAGCTACAGAAGGTGATTATTACAAAGATAAATATGCTAAACAAAACTATAATGGAGCAAAAGAACAAGGTTTAAAGGTAGGATTCTATCATTTCTTTAGAGCAAATAAAAATGCTAAAGAACAAGCTAATTATTTTATTAATTATTTAAATGAAATAGGAGCAACTAACTATGATTGTAAATTAGCTTTAGATATAGAAACTACTGAAGGTATAGGGGTAAGGGATTTAACTTCTATGTGTATAGAGTTTTTAGAAGAGGTTAAAAGACTTACAGGAAAAGAAGTAATTGTTTATACTTATACAAGTTTTGCAAATAACTATATAGATAGCAGATTAGGGAATTATCAAGTTTGGATTGCACATTATGGAGTGTCTACACCAGGAGCGAATAATATTTGGACAAGCTGGGTTGGATTTCAATATTCTGAAAATGGAACTGTAGCTGGTGTTAATGGTGGATGTGATATGAATGAGTTTACAGAAGAAATATTCATTGATTCTAATAACTTTAATTTAAACAATGCAACTACAAAAAATGTTGATACCCATCTTAATATAAGAGAAAAAGGAAGTTCAAGTTCTAGTATTGTCGGAACAATACCAGCTGGTGAGAAATTCGTAATAAAATGGGTTGATTCAAATTATTTAGGATGGTATTACATAAACTATAATGGTACTACAGGATATGTTAATGCAGATTTTGTTGAAAAATTACAAATGGCTACTACTAAGAATGTAAGTACATTTTTAAATGTAAGAGAAGAAGGAAATTTAAATTCAAGAATAGTTACAAAAATAAATGTTGGTGATGTATTTAGAATTGATTGGGTAGACAGTAACTTTTTAGGTTGGTATAGGATAACAACTAAAAACGGTAGAACAGGATATGTTAATGCAGATTTTGTGAAAAAACTTTAATAAAAAGGCTAGGAGGGATTTAGTTCCCTACCTAGCCTTTTTATTTTTTATTTCTACGCATATAATCTTCTAAAGCTATTGTAAGTATTTCTTGAACCTTTAATTCAGAATGTTCATTACAAAATTTTTTAAAGTTTTCAGCTGTGTTAGAATAAAGTTTATAAGTCTTTTGTGTTATTTCTCCAGACAATACTTCTTTATCAAATACAAGTTTCTTTTTAAAATTTGAACTACTTAGTAGTTCTCGTAATTCTTCAATATCTTTTTGTTGTTTTTTAGTTAGAGATTCCAAATTTGCAATTCTTTTAGCTAAACTTTCTTCTTTTTTGAAATATTTTTCAACTTTATCATAAATGAATCCTTCGTTTCTCATTATATTAAAAATTTCTTTTTCTGTAGTTTTAAATAATCTAGCTATCCCTTTAATGCTATAACCTTCTATAACTATTAAATCATTTATTTTTTTAGCCAAATCTTTATTATCCACATTATCCACATCCTTATATTGTAGAGTAGTTCTAAGCAATATTTTATATTAAATTCCAATTAAAGACAAATAAAAAAAGACTATATTTATAGTCTTTTTCATTTACTTTATTGGCTCAATTACTATTTTTTCACCATCAAAACTCATTTTAACATCTCTATTATCTTTATTTAATCCTAATTCATTTACCCATGCTTTAGGTAAAGAAATTCTAGTTACCATAGAATCTTTACCAGCATTCCCCCCAGCTTTTGCAAACATGACTTTCATATTTCTAGTTTCCATAATTAAATCCTCCTTAAATTGTTTAAATTAAAGCTAGTTCCGTAAGAGCAACTAGCTTTAATTTTAAAATATATCTAGTTAAAATTTCACTAAGTCGCTACTAAAAAAATATTTTTAAAAGTATTGTTAGAACAATTAAAATTATAGTTCCTATAATCCATAGTTTTAATTCTTTTTCTTGTTTCATATTTAACACCTCACTTTTATTATGATATAATGTTAAAGAAGAAATTTTTTAAGGACGGAGGCTTTCGCCTCCTTTGGTTATTTAAACAATATTTCTAATATTGTTTTGATTAGTTTAATTAGTGCTGTGAAGAATGCTAACCTTGCAATCACTAATTCAACTTTTAACTCCTTATTAGATTTCTTCTTTTTGTTACTCATTTTATCACCCCCTCCCTACAATTATATTATATAACATTGGTGTCCAATAGTCAATAGTTTTTGTGAAAAAATATAAAAAAAGTAATACTAGAATTACTAGTATTACTTTTAATTATTAATCTGGCATATTAGCAGATGATTCAGCTAATGAATCATCCAAATTTGGATTTATCATATCATTTTCATTTTTATCTATAATAATTTCTTCTTCAACTAAAGTAGTTGTTTTTACATTTTTAAATAGCTCTTTAATATTTTCTGTTATCTTTTCTATATCATCTCTTTTAGCAAGTTCTATTAATATTATTCTTTCTAATGCAGCACTTGCACTTGATAAGTTTTTAGCTTTTTGATAAGCTACTATTTTATCTAAAACATCTTCTTCTAAACTAAATGTCTTACTGATTTTCATTTGTATCACTCCTATTTAAAAGTTCTAGTCCCTATTAACCATAAACCTTTTGCGGTAGCCATTTGACTATCTTCAACCCTTGTAAACTTCTTATCAAACTCCATATTAAGAGAAGTTCCACCAGCTATATAAATATCCATCTCTGATAAGTTTACCCATTTATCTTCAATTTGTTGCTCAATATTTTCTGTAGCAATTAAATATGCTTTTTTCTTCATATCATCATAATCGCTTGATGAATCTATCTCATTAATATCTTTTATTATTCCTTTGTCCATTAGTTTATCTTTAACATTATTCATTGCAGATCTATTACCGTACTCTATTGTGTCAGACTTCTTATCGTTAAATTTTAATCCTTTATCGAAATAAGACATTTCTGTAGTTCTAAATCCAACAGATACAAGACCAACTGGTTTATTGTTAGATTTATTATTTCTTACTTGCCAATATAAAGCTGAATCTCCTTCTCTAAATATGCTTATATCTACTATTTTAATTTCCTTAGTTCCACCATTTATTTTATCTTTAACTTTAATTTCTTTATCTTTATAAGTTTCTTGCACCTCAGCAAGTACAGTTTTTCTAAATGATTTGTAAGGAACTCCAAGCATTATTTTAACTTCATCCTCAACTGCAAGTTGACTTAATGCAGCAGCAATAAGAACTTGAACCGTATTAGTAATTTTACTATCTTTAGAATTTCTTATTGGTGTTTGGCTCTCTTGCTCAGCAAGTAAACCAATGAACCAATCTTCTTTTTCATAGTTAATCATTAATGGCTCTTGATAGTTAGAAAAATCTAAGTTTCTACCTTCTCCAATAATTGATTTAAACATACACTCCTTAGCTAATCCATTAATTTCAGTATAGCCTTTAGTGTAACCCCTTCCGACATCTAATCCTATTATTTGTGCCATAAAAACATCTCCTTTATTTAAAATTCAATATAATAACATTGGATTTTCAATTTATATTTAAATTATAACATTATTAAATTATTTTTTCAATACTTAAACATTGGATTTTCAATATTTAGTGATTTATCTTAATTAATAATATAATTTACATTGAAATTTCAATGTAATAGTGTTATAATTACAATTGTAATAAATATAAAAAAAGAAGGAAATTAATTCCTTCTTCCAAAACAAACTTATCCACATTTTAATATATATTAAGTTAATCGGTGGATAAATTTATAGACAAATTATTACCAAATGTGCTAAAATTAAATCAATAATTTAAAAAACGGGATAAACAGCAAAAAACCCATTAAGTTGTTACTGTTTGGCGACGGTCAACTCAACGGGTTCACACCTTAGAGAAAGTATCTCTAACTATTTGCATATTTATATTATACGATAATTGTATAAAAAATATGCTTATTTGTCAAACTTTAATTTGATAAATGTCAAGGATACTTTCATTTAAGGATTGTTTTTTATTCCTTAAATGGAGGTATTTTTTTATGGAAGCAAATAAAAACAATAGATTTTTTACATTAGAAACAGAAAATAGAAAACAATTTTTTCAAGTGCCAAAACAATTTATGAATAAAAATTCTAAATATTATAATATGAGTTCAGATTCAAAACTATTATATGCAATACTAGCAGACAGAAATAGTCTATCAATATCTAATGGCTGGATAGATGAAAGTGATAGAGTTTATTTTATAGCAACAATAGAAAGTTTAATGGAGCTTACAGGTTGGGGTAATCAAAAAGTAGTAAAACAATTAAAAGAATTAAGAAAGTATGATTTATTAATTTCTGAAAAGAAAGGTCAAGGTAAACCAAGTTGGCATTACTTATTACAAATAGAAATTGAAAAAGGTCTTGAAGAGCAGTCATATCAACAGAAGTGTGAAAATCACATTTCAAGAAATGTTAAAATCACATCTCAAGAAGTGTTAAAATCACACTGTAATAATAATGAGTTTAATAATAATGAGTTTAATAATAATATATCTTCTTCTAACGAAAATGAAGAAGAGGTTAGAAAATTATTAAATATTTGTCAACTTCAAGAATTTAAATTAAGTAAAAAAGATATTAGCTCATTATTATTAGTATATTCATTTGATAAAATAGCTAAAGCTATAATAACAGCAGGTTCTACTGAATCTGATATAAAAAACTACAAAGGTTATTTAGTAAGTGTTCTAAACGACATGGAAAAAGTTAAAAAAGTTGATATTAATATAAATAATAAAGAATCTAAAAAATCAAATGCTAACTTTACTCAAAGAGATCAAGATATGAATGAACTAGAAAAAAATTTATTAGGATGGTATTAAAGTAAATTACAAATAAATTATAAATAAATAAAAGGGAGAGATTTTATGAAAATTTTAGACAAAAAAAGTGAATGCGAATTCAATGAGAAATATTTTAGTGATTATGAAAAATCTAGATTTTATCAAAACATAGATTTAGATGAATACAAATGGTTTCTTTTAGATATAGTAAATGCTATAGAAGATAAACTAACTGTAGAAATAGCAGAACCTTATTATAAGGTAAATTATGAAGATAAACCATATAAAGATTTTAGAATTATTAAAATCAATATAATATCTTGTGAGATAGAAGAACCAAATATAGAAAATATAACATTAAAAGTTAAAGAATTAGAGAATAGCTCTATAGGGGATATAAAGATTAAGATAGATAAATTTGCTGATAAACATACTTTTGGTAAAGATTACTCTAAATATTATGTATATTATTTAGAAGGAAATGATGAAAGAAGAAAAGAAAATTTAGTTTCTGGTAATACAAAACTAGAAGAAAAATATAGATTTATTTTTTGGGAATCTAAATAGTAAATATTATTAATAAACTTATTCACCATAAAAGAACAAAGAGTTTATACTCTTTGTTCTTTTAATTATGCTTTAATGTAACAACCATACTTGCAGCAATTAAACTCTAGAGTATTATTATTAAAAAAATTTAATAATTCTATTGGACAGAGTTTAAGAACATTAGATATGTGAACTAAAGTATATGGACTTGGTTTGCTTTGACGATGCTCTAGCTCACATAAAAAACTTTTACTTATACCAAGTTTTTTAGCTAATGCTGTTTGCGAAATGTTGTTAATTCGACGATATTCTTCTATAATTTTTATCACCTCCATAAATTTATTATAATATTTTAATTTTTATTAAACACTATTAATTTTTTAAAAATAAAATGAAGAAAATATGTGTCGAAATTTTTCGCTACTTTCGAACAAGTTATGTGATATAATAATTTTGGGAAGAAAAAGGGAACATGTGTTCGTGGAATGGAGTGGAAAAATTGAAAATTCAAATAATTAAAGCTATTATAAATAATATAAAACAAATTGATGATATAAATATTTTGAAATCGTTACTTACAATTACCAATACTATTATAGAAAAAGAAAAAGAAGGCTTTTAAGCCTTCTTTTATTTATTTTGAGAAAGATTTTTTAACATTCGAGATACAAACTCGAATTCTTCTCTAGTCAGTTGGTTTAGAGAAAGAACAGTATCTTTAGTAACCTGATCACAATTTAGTAACCACTCACCAAGGATTCTATGAAATTGTTCATCACTATCTACTATTTCATACATTTCACCTTCACCAGTAGTTAACCATGTTTTATTAACTGAAAATGCTTTGCATATGTCATTTATTACTCTATCAGTTAAGTTAACTCTTCCGGTTTCAATCGAACCAAAGTTGCTTCGGCTCATATTTATTTTATCAGCAAATTCGTTTTGAGTAAGACCTAGTGATTTTCTTAATTCCTTTACTCTGTTATTCAATTAATTACACCTCCTTATTTCAAGGTACAATACAATTTTAACATAAAAAATGATTGTTAACAACAAATTACAGTCAAAAAATGATTGTCAAATGTTGAATAAATTTAATTTATTCTTAATAAAGTTAATATAACAGACAAAAAAAGGCTTGAAAAATGACTATAATAAGCATATAATTGATTATAGAAAGCTTTTATAAGCTTGTAAAAGAAATAAGGAGTTGATATCGTGAGCGCAAAAACGAATCATGAAGTGCAGCTTATAGAGTGCATCGAATTTGCTAAAGAAATGTGCAAATTAGATGAAACGGATAAACAATTTGTGGCTGGGCTAGTAAACGGAATAATTTATTCAAAGAAAAAAGAAACAAAAGGCAATTAGGTAAAAGTGGGGTGAGAGTTATGAGTAAAGAATATTTAGAGAATATAGAAATAATAAATGCTTATGTAAAAGAGCTTTCTTTATTAGAATGTAAATCTTCTTTAAATGAAGAAGAAGCTTTAATGAAAGCTGGATTAATAGAAAATATAAAAATAAGAGAGGAAAGGCTAAAATATATAGCTTAATTATAAATGGAAAAGAAATTACTTTTATTTGTAATAGGTATATATGTATTTAGCCTATTATTAGTATTTATAAAAGTAGTGTCGTTATATTTTTAAAGACACTACTTTTATTTTAAAAAGGAGTAATAACTATGCTTTATGTAGAAGCAGCTAAGAATATAAGTAATAAAGTTCTTTTAAGATTAGATAGTTTAAAAGAGGATATTGCTATTAAGAAAATCATAGAAGAGGAGGTTTCTAAATGGCAAGAAGAGCGAAGAAAAAAATATGGTCTGAGAAAGAAGAAGAAGAATTAAGAGAATTTTGGGGAGTTAAATCTATAAATGTATTAGCTAAAAGATTTAATGTAAATGCTAGGCAAGTTATTAATAAAGCAAGTGTTTTGAAACTTGGAACATGGATAGAGAATTCAGAGTACCTAACCTTTATGGAAGTAATAACAGCTCTAGGACAAAAATCGAGTGGCTATGCATATAAAAGGTTGAAGAAATTAAATATACCTTTAGTTAAAGTAGTTAGGTGTCAATCTAAAGAAATGGTTGATATGAGAAAATTTTGGGAATGGGCTGAAGAGAATAAAAAACAACTAAATTTTGCTAAATTTGAAAAAGGAGCTTTGGGAAAAGAGCCAGATTGGGTCGATGAAAAAAGGAAACTAGATTATAAAAATCCAACAAAACATTCAAAAAAATGGAGTAAGGAAAGTGAACAGTTGCTTATAAAAAATGCTACATCAGGTAAATATACATTACCTGAAATAGCTAAAGATTTCGCAAGAACTGAATCAGCTATAAGAAGGAAACTATCAAGATTAGGTGTTAAAAGTAATTTTAAAAGATTAGAACAAGTAAAGTGGAATGATCTAGAAAAAATTAAATTAGTTGAACTTGAAAAAGAACATGATATATATACTATTGCTAAGATGTTGAATAGAAGTGAAACAAGTGTAACTAAGAAGTTAGGAGTGTTAGCTTAATGAGAATTTGTAAACTGTGTGGCAGTACATACAATATACAAGCTCATCATATAGTGAGTAGGAAACAACAACCAGCACTTGTTAATTGTAAATTAAACTTAGTAGATCTATGTGCTGATTGCCATGTTGCTGGACCAAATGCAATACATAATAAAGGCTTTGTTAATCTTAAAAAATTAAGATTGGCAAAACAAAGAGAATATTTTGAAATATTTTCTGAAGAGTTTTATACAAAAGATATTATAAAAGATATTTTAGAAATAAGACAAAAAGAAGTGGATATGTTATTGAAGACTATTGTTCCAGTAAAAATAAATTTATATAGAAAAGAAGATGTTATAAGAGCTTTGATGGGTGGAAAACTTTTAATTGATGTAGGGCAGTATATATGAATCCACAAATATTATTAGAGCTATTAGATAAAAGATTAGAAGAGCTTTCTAATTTAAATGATGTGCTTACTAGTCTTGGAGAAGAAAAAGCTAAAGCAGAAGCTGTTTATAAAATTGAATTAAGAAAAGAGCTTTTAAACCTAAGGACAGAAAAAGTACAAGTTTCTATTATAAATGATATGGCCAAAGGCAAAAAAGAAATTGCTACTTTAAGATATAAAAGAGATATAGCAGCTAGCAATTATTTTACATGTATAAGTGCTATAGATAATAAAAGATTAGAAATAGAAGTGCTTAGAAGCAAGCTTACGTGGTTAAGAGTAGAGCTTAAAAATAATTAGGCGTTAATAGTTACTAGATATTAACGCCTGATATTGAAAAATATTTTGAAAAATAAATTATAGTTTTATATTAATTGTAAATTTTTTAAAAGTCAATGATGGCTTTTTAGTCCTTGTACTAGATATTAACTTAACGACCATTTATAAAACAAAAGAATAGAATAAGTAGATAGAAGAGGGTAACACATGGCATGGAGAGAAAAGAGGATCTATTCTGGTGATATGTTAGAAATAGAAATCTACCCTATTTCTATACAAGAGAAAAATAAAAGTAGAAGTAGAAAGAAAAGAGAAAGTAGTTTAGGGCAAAGAAATCTAAATGAAAAAAATAGCAAGAAAAATATAGTAAGACTTATAAATACAAATTTTACTGAAAAAGATTTAGGGGTAACACTAACATATAAAGAAAATGAACTACCAGAAAGTTTAGAAGAAGCTAAAAAAGATGTATCAAATTTTATTAGAAGAGTAAAAAGATATTTAAAGAAGAATAAGCTTCCAGATCTAAAATATATATCAGTTGTTGAGTATAAAGAAAAGCGTAAAAATAATAAAGCTGTTAGAATACATCATCATTTAATAATGAGTGGAGATATTGGAAGAGATAAATTAGAAAGTTTATGGAACAAAGGAAGATGTAATACTTATAGGTTGCAAAGTGATGATTTTGGTTTTGAAGGAATCGCAAAATACATGCTTAAAGATCCTAAAGGAAATAGAAGGTATTCAGCTTCAAGAAATTTAAAAAAACCAGTTATAAAAATAAATGATTCTAAATATAGCAGAAGAAAAGTTTATAACTTAGCTACTGGACAAGGAGAAGATTTTGAAGAGATGTTTAAGGAATATAAACTTTCTGATTTTAAGCATGTTGTAAATGATGAATTGGGAGCTGTATTCATAAATGTAAAAATGAAAAAACGGGAGTGAATGAAGTAATACTATGATATTACATGAGTAATACTATAGCGTTACATAAAATATGGAAAAGAAATATTTAGAACACATAGTAAGCTTAGAAGAATTAAAAGCAAGTCATTACAGAGTATTACTTTTATTAAATATAGACAAGCTTACTCAAACAGATATTGCAAGAAAGCTAGATATAAAAAGACAGAATGTAAATAAAATATTTAAGACCTTAATAGAGTATGGACTAATAGAAGAGGTTGAAACTGTAGGTAAAAGTAAATTTTTTAAAGCAGTAGATCCTAAAAAAATTAATCTTAACATACCAGGGCAATTAAAGTTTGTATAGAAGGTGGATTAAATGAAAATGAGTAAAGAAGAATTTGTTAGAAGAGCATCAAAGGAAATGGCTAAAAAGAAGAGGAAAAGAGAAATGCTTGAGTATGATTCAAAGAGTTATAAATTTAATGTTCTTGGAAAAGCTAGAGCAAAACTTATGAAAAAGAAATTTTACAGGTAAGTAAATTTATGTTTAAGAAAAAGTTAAAGCAATTATTTTGTGAACACCAGTATAAAGAAGAAAGAGAAAGAGTACCCTTTTATGCTAAAAATGGAGATTTAATTTATTTAAGATGTGTTAAATGTGGGAAAGTGAAAAATAGAGAATTTCAATCAAGGGAGTAAAGAAGTATGGAAGAGAAGCTAAAGTTGAATGCAGCACAAGAAAAATTTTTTAAAAATATTGTAGAACATTTAGATAGATCACCAGAGGAAGTTAAAAGAGCATTGAATATAAACAGACAACAAAGGAAGCAATATCTTAAGGAGCAAGAGAAAAAATTAAGAGCTGTTAAAAATCTTACGCCAATACAAATTTCTATTATGAAAGAAGTTGTTGATAAAGAAAAAGAAAAATCTCAAAATACTGTAGCTGAATACACAATGAGTTTGTATAGCTCAGTTAATTCAGTTTTATATTCTGATTTTAATTTTAATGGTGATGAATCAGTTAAACTTTGGGAAAAGGTAGAAAATATACTAGATGAAGATAAAGCAGCAAGAAAAGAATTAAGTAAAATATCACAAGAGGAGTGGAGAAAGATGGAACAACAAGTAAATGAGTTTATTAAAAAGGAATTAGAACAAGGGAAAAAGCAAAAAGAGATAATAGAGGAGCTTAAGAAGAAGTTCCCTAAGCTATCTACAGCTATGAGAGTTAATGCTATTAAAGAAGTTAAAGAAGGATGGAAGGAAGAAAATAAATTAATAGTTAAAGAAAGACAAGCTAAGGCTGATGAAGAAGTTAAAGCTATTAATAGAGATGAAGCAAAAAATATAGCTACATCATGGAAACCTTGCGAAGAAGAAGCGGACTTAAAAGTTGATACTAAAGAATTTGAAAAACAGATGGAAGGGGTTGGTCAAGTGGCAAATGATATTAAAGGTAGTGCTATATGTCAGGACAACGTAGGAGTTACTTTTACTGTGAAAGGTATAGTAGAGCAGTTAAGAGAACAACAAGAATTTAGAAAACAAAAAGTTGAGAAAGCTAATAAAGAGCTTGAAGAGTTAGAAAAATTAATTGCAGCTAAGAAAGAAGAAATTAATAAAGCTGAAGAGGAAATAGGAAGAATAGAAGAAGCAGCAGCTATATTAGAACCAGTTAATATTTAAAAGGGTATATGGCTCGTTAGATTTATATTTAACGAGCCATGGATTAAAGGAGAATTAGTATGAAAGATACAGGTGTATGTAAATTGTGTGGTAAGAATATTAATTCTTATGATGCAAGAATGGTTTATAAAACAAGTGATGGAAGTGAATTATTAAATTTTTGTATGGCTCATGAAGGTGATTCTAAAATAAGTGAAATGATAAACATAACAGAAGCAAAAATATGTTTGGGTAAGAAAAGGTGAGTGCTATGAAGAAAAGTTGTTTAGAATGTTACTTTAAATATTCAGAGCCTGAAGGGTGTACTTGGGGAGAAGGAGATTTTGGGAAAGAAATATGTAATAAGTACACTAGAAAATGCTGTGAATGTTCTGATCAAGCTAATTATAAATATAATAGGAAATACTATTGCACAGATTGTTTATTAGAAAAATTTGATATAGAAGAGGAAAGAACAACTAGATATTATTTAGGAACTAGATATCTTGGTGACGATGATGATATTGATACTGTTGTTAAAAACTTAAATGAAGGTATTAAAAAAATAGAAGATGAGGAGAAGTATAATGAGTAAATTAAATATAAAGTTAAGTTATAAGAATGCATGTATATTAAAACATGCATTAAGAGATAAAGTGAATGATACTAGAATATTTCTAGAAAGTCCAGGAGTTGTAGAGATTGAAGAAAAGGAATTAGAAAGATTAGAAAAAGAACATGAAGAAGAGAAAAGAGCTTTAGCAGCGATAACTGAAGAAATAGAAAGATATAGTATAAGATTTCCAAGAAGGAGTAAATGATGAGTAGAGAGATTAAGTTTAGAGGTTGGGATTCGGTAAATAAAGTTATGTTGCCAGTTGAATCAATAAATTTTAGAGAAGGATATGTTTCTTTAAATGAAGGTGATAATTCATTAACTGATACTTTAGAAATGATTGAGTTAATGCAATATACAGGTTTTGATGATACAAAAAATAAAGAGATTTACGAGGGTGATATATTACATGTTATTAAGGTTAATATGTGTGGAGTAGATAAGTGCAATATAGCTGAATATAATACTGATGTTAAATGGGAGGATGGAGTTTTTGTTATTAAAGGGGATGCAGATACTAGTTATTATGATACTTGGATAGCAGCATATGATAATCCTGATAGTCCTCAAATTGAAATTGAAGTGATAGGAAACATATATGAGAATCCAGATTTATTATATGAGCTATAAGAGGTAGAGAAGAATGAAATTTAAAAAGTTAACAGTAATATGTATAAGAGGGTTTATAACATATAGAAGTGGAAAAGTGACAGCTGATGTTGAAAAAGAGGAGATATATGAAGCAAAACTATATGAACCAACAGGAGAATATTTTGCGAAAGATAGTAAGGGAAGAGAGTTCTTAGTTGGAGAAATTAGTTTTGATAAAAGAACTGTAATATTAGAAAAAGAATTTATATTACTAGGAATTGGTTTAGCTAAAGGGGAAGAAAAAAACTGTTCTAATTTGGAAGAGGTGAAGGAATGAGGACTATAATAAAAAGTGCAAGTGAAAGTTTTTTTATTAGATTGAATTTAGGATCCAAAATTGCTTATGAAGTATTTAGAAAAGAGGCTAAATTTAAAGGAAAAGAAGTAGTAGTATTACAAGTAATGCATTGTACTAATGAAGTTGTTATCGTAGAGCTTATACATAAAGAAGATTATGCTGGAAAAAAGTATTACCACAATGGTGAACTTATAGAGGAGAATAAAGATGAAAGTATCATGTGATGAATGTAAAGAAAGTTTTGAAATAAAAATAAAAGAAGAAAAAGTAAAAGGTGAAATAAGAAGAGCATTTTTTAAATGCCCTTCTTGTGGTAAAAAGTATATATCATACTATTCGAATGATAAGATTAAAAAATTACAAGAGCAATCAAGAGATCTGCTTAATAAAATGTGTTCTTTAGATTTGAGTATTAAAGAATTTGATAAATTATTTAATAAAAGAAAAAAGGTAATAATTGAAACTAAAAAAGAAATGGAAAGATTAAAGAATATATATGGGAGCTTATAATCCTAAATGATAAAAAGGGGAATAGAATGGAAGCAACTAAATTTAATAAAGAGAAAGAAGAGTATAGAGAAGTAGAAGAGATATTAAAAGGATATAGAGATCTATTAGATAGAATAGAAACTATAAAAGAAGAGATGAGAGAACTTAAAGAGTTTTATTTAGGATGCGGAGCAATAGAATATAGAGAATGTACGGGAACAACTTATAAATTTAATAGCAGCGTAGAAAATGAGGTTGTTGATAAGGAGAAGAGGTTGGCACAGCTTAATATTGAGTTAACTAGATGTACTATATTAAAAAATAGAATAGATAATGCTGTAAGTAAATTAGAAGATGTAGATAAAAAAGTAATAGAGTATAGATATATAAATAAAAGAAGTTTAGGCTGGAAAGAAATCGCTTTTGCAATAAACTATAGTGAAAGCCATTGCAGGAATAGAATTAAGCCGAGAGCGATTAAAAGTATGATTAGACATATAATTTATTAATTAAATGTAGCAACTTTGTGACAACTTTGTAACAAGTAAATATGCTAGTATATAAGTGTAGATAAAAGGCATTGCCATATGCCATATGCTATATGCCATTGTGATTGCTTATTTGACTAATGTTCTAGCAAGGTAAAAGCCTTGCTATGTGGAAGGCTACCAGTTGGGTGTGCAAAAGTTGGTTCGAATCCAATGCCTTCCTGTTTTAAAAACTCAGACGTTCTCAATCGCACTTTTATACTATCAACGATAAGAAGGAGAAATCCTTCTTTATGGGAATATAGTTCAACGGAAGAACAAATGGCTGTTAACCATTCAATGGGAGTTCGATTCTCTCTATTCCCGCCAGTAAAAAAAATACCCTTTGGTACGCTATCAATAGTAGGGATTAATAAAAATGATGATGTGCCATAAAGAATCTAGCTTAGTCTAGGTTCTTTTTATTTTTATAAGGAGTGATTTTATTATGGGTAAAATAATTTGTGAAGCAATTCCTTTTAAAAATTTTAAAGAAAAAGTAAGAATAGTTAAAGCGATTGAAAGAAATTATAAATTAGCTAAGATCTCTATTAACGAAAATATGATTATAGTTCAATATTAAAATACTGTATGTTTATACAAAAATTATTTATTTTTTAAATAAATATACAGTATTTTATACAAAAAGATTATGCTTTCTTATTTGAAGTGAGTTTAGATTAAAACGGAAGCTAGTTGTAGCAATATCTAAGCTTACTTTTATTTATTATAAAATAACTTCGTTTAAATTTTATTTAGCGAAGTTGCTAAGAAATGGGAGTTAAAAATGCTTAGAAAATTTTGCAGATGTGGAAAAATAATTTCACAGGAATTAAAAATGTGTCCAGAGTGTCAAGCAAAATATGATAATAGAATAAAGACTGTAGATAATAAAGAAGCTTATAAAAGATATAAAGCTAACAGAAAAGATTTTAAAGAACAGAAATTTTATTCTAGTAGAGAGTGGATATTCACTAGAGATGTTGTAAAGCAAAGAGATAATGGGATTTGTAAATTGTGTGAGAGCAAAGATAAATTATCATTTGTAGATAATGTACATCATATTGAAGAGCTTAAAGACAACTGGAGTAAACGAACCAATATGGACAATCTTATATGCCTATGTGATAGGTGTCATTATTATGTGCATAAGAAATATAAGAAAAGTATTGCTGATAAAAAAGAGATGCAAGAAAAGTTAAGGGAATTACTCAGGGGGTAGGGGGTACCCAAAAAGTTTTTTGGGCTTTGCTCTAAGTCCATGGTTAGCACTTTTTCTCCGCGGATTTTCCCCACGGTGATTTTTTTAGGTTGGAGGTGAGAATATGGCAGGACAAAGAGAACCAACTGATTTAGTAGTTTATAAAGGTAGAAAACATTTGACAAAATCAGAGATTGAAGAGCGAAAAAGCAAAGAAATAAAAGCACCAAATGATAAAATAAAAGCACCAGCTTACTTATCTAAAAATGAGAAAAAAGAGTTTAATAAGATAGCAAAAGAATTAATAAAGATAGGAATTATGTCTAATTTAGATATAGATTCACTATCTTTTTTTATTAAAACAAGAGCTGAATATTTAAGAATAACTAAAGAAGTTGAGATAAGAGGGCCAACAGTAGAAGTAGAAGTTGAGGATAAAGATCCTGAAGGAAAAGTAATTGGAATGAAAAAAATAGAGATTATAAATGATGATTATGAAAGGTTGTTAAAATTACAACTTAAGGTTTTAACAGCTTGTAGAAAGACAGCTGCTGATTTAGGTTTAAGTATAGCAAGTAGATGTAGATTAGTTGTTCCTACATCAAAGGAAGAACAAAAAGAAAATAAATTCAAGAAATATTTATAGGTGATTTATGGATGATAGAGTTACTAGGTACGCTATAGATGTACTTGAAGGGAAAGAAGTTGCTGGAAGATATGTTAAGTTAGCGTGTCAAAGGCATATTGATGACTTAGAAAGATCTAAATTAGCACCTTATAAATATGAATTTGATTTAGAAAAAGCTTTAGAATCTATTGATTTTTTTGAAGATTTAAGGTTTACAGATGGTGAAATAGCTGGTCAACAAGTTAAGCTTTTTGGATTTCAAGATTTTATTGTTGGTTCAATATTTGGATGGGTTTGTAAAGGAACTGGTTATAGGAGATTTAAAAAATCTTATGTTCAGTTAGCAAGAAAAAATGCTAAATCGCTTTTAAATAGTGGAATAGGTATAAAATTAGCAGCATTTGACAAATATCCGAATGCACAGGTTTACTGTACAGCAACAAAAATGAAACAAGCTAGAATTGTATGGAAACAAGCTAGAAAGTTTATAGAAATTGAACCAGATTTAAGAGAAATATTCAAAATAAAAGATCATGATGCAATTATAGAATCGTTGATTAATGGTGGAGAAATAATGGCTTTGGGAAGAGATACTGGTACTATAGATGGATTTGACCCACACGGTGGAATAATTGATGAATATCATAGCCATAAGACTAATCAAATGGTTAAGCTGCTTGAAGATGGTTCAGTAAACCAAGCGGAAAGTTTAATTTCTATTATAACGACAGCGGGATTTAATTTAAATGGTCCATGTTATAAAGAATGGGAATATTGTAAAAATGTTTTAGAAGGAATAGTTAATAATGATGAGTATTTTATTTATATTGCTCAAATGGATGTAGAAGATGACATATGGGACCCTAATAATTGGCTTAAAGCTAATCCTTTAGTTGCAAAACTTCCTAAAGGCCTTGAAAATTTAAAAAGGTTTGCTGAAGAATCAAAACAAAAAGGTGGAGATGATTTAAAAAACTTTTTAACTAAATCATTGAATATATGGTATGAGTTTTCTAATGACCAGTATATTGGGCCGAGTGTTTGGAAGGTTGGAGCTTCTAAATTAACATTAGAAAATTTTAAAGGTAAAACATGTTATGCTGGTTTAGATTTATCTAGTGGAGGGGATTTAACTTCATTAGCTCTTATATTTCCTTATGAATTTGAAAAAGAAAATGGGGAGAAAGTAAGAAAATATTTTATACATTCCCATAGTTTTATTCCGAAGAGAAGAGTTGCAGAACATATTCAAAGTGATGATGTACCATATGATGTTTGGATAGAAAATGGGTTATTAACAGTAACGGAAACACTTGGAGGAATAAAAACAGATTACAAATATATAATTAAGTATTTAAGAGATTTAATTGAAGAATTTCAACTTAAAATAATTCAATTAGGATATGATCCTCACAATGCAGATACTTTTCTTCAAGATTTAGAGGAGTTAGGATTTGATTGTGTAGAAATATTTCAAAGTTGTAAGTGGCTCAATGATCCAACAGAAGATTTTAAGCTTGAATGTGAAGCTGGAAATATAGAATATAATGAGGAAAATGAGTTACTAAGTTGGTCAGTTGTAAATGCTAAGTTAGTTTCAAATTCAAATGGAGAAATAAAAATTGATAAGAATTTACAAGAAAAAAGAATAGATCCAGTTGATGCTGTTATAGACGCATATAAATTAGCTTTTAAATCTGAAAAATTAAATACTAAAGTGGATATAAATAAATATGCTGAAAAAGACTTCTTGAATAAGTTGTGGAGTTGATAATATGAAAAAATTAAAACAAATTTTCTATGATTATATAGAAGATTTTTTTATTTTCTTAGGGTTATTAATAATAGTAATTACTACATTAATATTAAATATATTTGTAGGAATGTATGTGCTTGGAGCTATATTATTAATTTTAGGAATTTTCTTTGCAAAGCATCCTTTTAAAAGGAGGTGATATATAATTGCTTTTCAGAAAAGGCTTTAAAAACCAAAGTCAAGAAATATCTATAGATGATAAAAAAATACTTGAATGGTTAGGAATAAATCCAAGTGAAACATATGTTAATGGTAAGAGTTGTTTAAAACAAGCAACAGTTTTTGGGTGTATAAGAATTTTAAGTGATAATATAAGCAAATTACCTATAAAAATTTATCAAAAAAAGGATGGAATAAAAAGAGTTCCAGATCATTATTTAGAATATTTATTGAAATTAAGACCCAATCCTTATATGAGTTCTAGTGATTTTTGGAAGTGTATTGAAGTTCAAAGAAATATTTATGGAAATGCATATGTTGCTTTAGATTTTAAGAAAAATGGTGAAATAAAGGGATTATATCCTTTGAAATCCGATGGAATGAAAATATTTGTTGATGATACTGGCCTTTTAAATTCAGAAAACAATGTTTGGTATTTATATACTGATGATTTAGGCCAAAGGCATAAGTTTATGAGTGATGAAATTTTACATTTTAAAGGATTAACAGCTGATGGTTTAGCTGGACTAAGTGTTATTGAATTATTAAATCATTTAATAGAGAATGGAAAAAGTTCAGAAACTTATTTAAATAATTTCTTTAAAAATGGATTACAAGTTAAAGGCTTAGTTCAATATGCTGGAGATTTGAATCCAGAAGCAGAAGAAGTTTTTAAAGAAAATTTTGAAAGAATGTCTAGTGGTTTAAAAAATGCACATAGAATAGCTATGTTACCTATAGGATATAAATTTGAACCTATAAGTCAAAAATTAGTTGATGCACAATTTTTAGAAAACTCTCAATTAACAATAAGACAAATTGCTTCAGTTTTTGGAGTTAAAATGCACCAATTAAATGATTTAGATAGAGCAACACATTCTAACATTACAGAGCAAAACAGAGAATTTTATATTGATACATTACAATCAATATTAAATATGTACGAGCTTGAAATTAATTATAAATTATTTTTAATCAGCGAAATAAAAAATGGATTTTACTCAAAGTTTAATGTAGATACAATTTTGAGAGCTGATATAAAAACAAGATATGAAAGTTATAAAGAAGCTATTCAAAATGGATTTAAAACTCCTAATGAAATCAGAGAATTAGAAGAGGATGAACCTTTAGAAGGTGGAGATGTTCTTTTAATTAATGGTAATATGATTCCAGTAAAAATGGCTGGGGAACAGTATTCGAAAGGGGGTGAAAAATAGTGGCAAAAGTAAATATAAAAGGTCCTATAATTTCAAGTGATGAAAAATGGATATATAATTGGTTTGGAATGGATGCAACATGTGCTAGGGATGTTGAAAAAGTAATAAATTCAGTTCAACAAGGTGAACAATTGGAAGTTATAATCAATAGTAATGGTGGTTATGTTGATGAAGGTTCTGAAATTTATACATTGTTAAAGGATTATAATGGTGAAGTTGTTATTAAAATAGTTGGAATGGCAGCGAGTGCAGCAAGCGTTATTGCTATGGGTGGTGATAAAGTTAAAATTTCACCAACTGGAAGAATAATGATACATAATGCTGCTGGAGGAGTATGTGGAGATTACAGACAAATGGAGCATGGAGCAGAGGTTCTAAAAGATTGCAATGAAGCAATAGCTAATGCTTATGCACTTAAAACTGGAATGAGTAAAGAAGAATTATTAGATTTAATGAATAAAGAAACATTTATGAATGCACAAAAAGCAAAACAATTAGGCTTTGTAGATGAAATTATGTTTGATAATTCGAATAGACTTGTTAATGATTTAAATTCTGGAATGTTACCTAAGGATGTAATTGAAAAAATTAGGAATATGAAAGAAGAGGATTTAAAAAAAGAAAATAATGAAAATGAAAAAAAAGAAATTAATTCATTAAAAGAAAAGCTAGTATTTAAGAATAAAAGTGTGACTAGCTTTTTATTATGTCAAAAAGAAGGGATGTTATAAATGTCAAAAGAATTAAGAGAATTATTAAATCAGTTAGATTCAAAGAATAAGGAGTTAAATTCTTTATTAAATAAAGATGGAGTAACAGCTGAAGAATTAAATAAAACTTCAAATGAAATAGATATTTTACAAGCAAAAATTGAAGCTCAAAAAAGAAAAGAAAATATTGAAAATAACTTCAATGAAGATAATGTTAAGTCTTTAAATACAGGAAAAGAAGAAAATGTTATTTATAATGGTGCTTTATTTGTTAGAGCAATAGCAGACAATTTACTTAAACAAAAAAATCAAAGAGGATTAAATCTTTCTGAAAAAGAAATAAATGCTATATCAGAAAATATAGATGAAGATGGTGGCTATACTGTTCCAGAGGATATTCAGACAAAGATTAATACAAGATTAAAAGACACAACAGATTTATATAACATGGTAGATTATGAGCCTGTATTTACTAGAAGTGGTAGTAGAACATATGAAAAGAGAAGTAAGCAAAAACCTATGAAACCATTAAGTGAAAACCAACAGATTCCTACTAATGGCGATAATGGTAAACTTGAGAGATTTAATTTTAAATTAAAAGATTTAGCAGATTTTATGTCAATACCAAATGATTTATTAAAATTTGCTGATAAAAGTTTAGAAGATTGGATAATAAATTGGTTTGTAGATAAAGTTAGAATAACTAGAAATGCAGAAATTTTATATGGAGCAGGTGGAGATGAACATGCTACTGGTATTATGACAGCAAATAAATTTAAAAAGATTACATTACCAAAATCACCAGCATTAAAGGATTTTAAGAAATGTAAAAATGTTGAGTTATTAAATGTATTTAAAGCAACTTCTAGTTGGATTGTTAATCAAGATGGATTTAACTACTTAGATAGTTTAGAAGATAAGACAGGTAGACCATATCTTCAACCAGATCCAAAAGACCCAACACAATATAGATTCTTAGGATTACCAGTTATTGAATTACCTAACGACCTTTTATTATCAACTGAAAGTGCTATTCCAGTTTTATTAGGTGATACAAAAGAAGCTTATAAATATGTTTCAGATGGAGCATATGAACTCGCTACAACAAATATAGGAGCTGGAGCATTTGAAACTAACACAACAAAGGCAAGAATAATAATGAGAATAGATGGAAATGTTAAAGATTCAGAAGCATTATTAATTGCAGAAATTCCAGTTGAATCAGTACAAGCTTAAAAAGTTGGTGAAAATTAATGATATTATCTGTAGATGAAGTTAAAAATTATCTTAGAGTTGATTATGATGAAGATGATATTTTAATACAAGATTTGATAGAATCAGCTGAAGATTATTTATATAATGCTACTGGTAAAAAATTCACAGAAAAAAATAAGTTAGCTAAAAGGTATTGTCTAGCTTTAGTTTATGATTGGTATAAGGATAAAGGAATGAATATAAGAGCAACTAAAAACACTACTGTAAGTGAAAAAGTTAAATATACATTACAGTCTATCCTTTTACAATTAAAATTTTGTAAGGAGGAAGATACCTAATGGCTGAATGTAGACTTAATGAAAGAATAATAATAGAAGAATTAGCTATTATTCAAAATTCAAATGGATTTGAAGAAGAGAAGTGGCACGAATATTATAGGTGTTGGAGTTCTTTTAAAAAAGTAAAAGGTAGTAAATTTATTGCAGCCAAAGCTGATAATGCTGAAAATATAGTTACATTTACAATAAGATATTGTAATAAAGTAAAAATATTATTGGATATTGAAGCAATTAATAAATTTAGAATTAATTTTAAGGGACATTATTATAAATTAGAATATGTTGATGATTATGACCAAGGACACGAATGGGTTGATTTAAAAGCTAAAATAATTTCATAATTATTAACTTTATGTTAAAATAATGGCATAAAGGAGTGGTTAATTATGAAAAAAAGTGCTTTTATATTAGGCCTTATTGGTGGAATTATAGGAATAATATCTTGTGGAATGTTACTTGTAATAGGATTAAATATGAAAGTTACAAATGTACATGCTAATAGTGTATTAATATTTAGTATTTTAGGTTTATTAGCAAGTATAGCTGGATTAGTTGGTGCTTGTATAGTAAATAATAAAGCTAAATTAGCTGGTATATTAATGTTAATAGGAACTGTTTTAAATGTATTAGCAGCATTTAATTCTATTGGAGCAGATAGTCCAGTTAACTTTATAGCTGGATTAGTTACAGCGATATTATTCTTAATAGGTGGAATATTTGTATTAAAAAAATAAATTGAATTTTTAAGAGAACTTATTTAAATGTAGGTTCTCTTTTTTATTTGGAGAAAATTTATGGCTAGTTTAGAAATTGAAGGGTTTGAAGAGTTTGAAAAATTCATAAGTGAAGATATGGTTTTAGATGAAAGTACTAAAAGAAAAGGAATAAAAGCTGGAATTACTAAAATAGGAAAAGCAATAGAAAAAAATTCTCCTATCAAATCAGGTAGATTAAGTAAGGTAAAAATAAGAGTAAAAAATACTGGATTAGCTACAGAAGGAACAGCTTCTTCAAGTGAATTTTATGATATATTTCAAAACTTTGGTACATCTGAGCAGAAAGCACATGTAGGTTATTTTGATAGAGCAGTAGATGAAACAACAAATGAAGCTGTTGAAGAAGTAGCTGAAATTATTTTTAGAAAAATGAGGTGATATAAATAAATATTAAAGAATTTTTATTTAAGGCCTTAAATTCTGATGAAATTTTAAATTTAACTGGAGATAAAAAGGTACATTTCCTACATGCAAAAAAACCTACAACTCCATATTTAGAATATGAGGTTATTAGTGAAAGAGAAGCTTATTCTGAAGAAGGAAATGAAAAATATACAAATTATTTAGTACAAGTAGATATTTTTTCTGAAGTAGATTATTCTTCTTTAGAAGAAGCAGTAAAAAAAGAATTAATAAAAAATGGTTTTAGTAGAGAACAAGGGGCAGATCTCTATGAAAAAGAAACTGGATTATATCATAAGGCAATGCGATTTAATATAGCATTGCCTTTTTAATTTAAAAAAGAAAGGATGATTTTTTTGGGTAAACAAAAAATATTACCGTTAGTAAATGTAAAGAGATTATTTGTAGCTCATCTATTAACTGAAGAGATTGGAAAAATAAGCTTTGATACTCCTCGTTATCTAGAAGGAGTTAAACAAATTGGAATTAAACCTAAGCAAAATACAGATCCATATTATCACGAGGGCCGTAAGATATTTGATGAACAAACAATACAAGATGTGGCTGTAACTATTAATATAACAGATTTAACAGATGAAGATGAATGTTATGTTATGGGTCATAAACTAGCAAAAACAGGTGGAGTTATAAGAAATGATAATGATATAGCACCAACTTTAGCTATAATGTATGAAGCAGAAAAAGCACAAGGTGTTACAAAGTATGGAATACTTTATGCTGGTACGTTTGGATTAAGTGATGAAGATATTAAAGATAAAGAGGGTAAATCTAATTTCCAACCTAAAAAACTTCAAGCAAGTTTTAGACCGCTAATTGATGGAAGTTGGAAATATGATGTATGTTCTGATTCAGCTAATGTTACTGAAGAATTTTTAACTAATTTCTTTAAGCAAGTAACTTTAGCTGAACCAGCAGATCCTCTAACTTTAGCTGAACCAGCAGATCCTCAAAAAAAGTAAAAGTAAAGGAGATTACTAAATGAAAAGAAAGTTATTACTAGGTAATGAAGAATTAGAATTTAAAATGACAAATGGTACTTATTTATATTTAGATAATGAATATGGAAGTGCTGGAAGAATAATAAATTCTATGATGTATGGAGTTAAAGCTTTTGATGAAGGGGAAGAAAAACCTAAAAGCTTTGGTGCAGATGGAATGCTTAATAACTCTTTAAAAATATTAAGTGCTTCATGCATAACTAGAGCATTAGAAGTTAAAGAGCTAGAAGAAAAACTTACAGCTGATCAATTAGTTAGTGAAGCTGCTAATTTAGCTGGAGAAATATATTTTGATTATAGAGGAATAAAAAAATCAGAAGAGGAAGAGGAAAATGAAACTTCTGAAAAAAAGTAGATATGTCTAAAGAGCCTTTGAATATTCGAAGGCTCTTTTTAATTAGTAAAAATCATTTGAAGTTTAGTAGGAATGATTTTTTAGAAAGTACAGCAAAAGAAATTAGTGATTTACTAGAAGAACTTAATTCTATGAACTCTGAAGAAGATGATGAAGAAGAAGTAATAGAAAAAGTAGTTAGTATAGATAATTTTCCTTTCTTATAGAAGGAAGAAAGGAGGAAAATGAGTGATTTAGAAAAACGAATAACGGCTAAAATGGTTTTAGATGATAGTGGTTATTCTAATACATTAAAAGGTATTAATGCTACTTTAAGAGAAAATAAAAGTGAACTTAAAGCAGCTACAAGTGGATTAAATGCATTTGGTAAAAGTACCAGTAATGTAGAAAGGGTTCAAAGAGCTTTTAAGGATCAGCTAGAAACACAAGCTAAAAAAGTTAAAGTTTATAAAGATAGCTTAAAAAAAGCGAATGATACTCTTGAAAAGAATGTTGCTACTAGATCTAAATTAGTTAAAAGTATTTCACAAGAAGAAGCCAAACTTAGTTCTTTAAAAAAGAAATATGGGGAAAATAACGATGCTGTAAGAAATGTAGAAAAAAGACTAGAAGAATATAAAGAAAAGCTTGAAAAAGTAGATAGTTCTATTGAAAGTAATTCTAAGAGAATACAATCTTATTCTACACAATTAAATAATGCAGAAGCTGAATTAAATAAAGCAGCTGCTGCTGCTAAAAAATTTAATGATGAAGTAGCAAAAAATAATGGTTTAAAAACTACTTCTAAAAAATTAGAGGAAGCAAGTTCTAACTTTAAAAAATTTGGAGAAGGAGCTAAGAAAGTAGGTTCTTCTTTAACAACACATGTAACTTTACCACTTGCTGGTGTAGCAGCAGCATCTACTGCTGTAGGTATGGAGTTTGAGGCTCAGATGGATAAAGTTGCAGCAATATCAGGAGCAACTGGAGAAGATTTTAAAAAGTTAAAATCTAAAGCAGAAGAAATGGGAGCTAAAACTAAATTTAGTGCTAGTGAAGCTGGTCAGGGCTTAGAATATATGGCTATGGCTGGTTGGAAAACTGGCGATATGTTAAATGGTATAGAACCAATATTAAATTTAGCTATAGCTTCAGGTGAAGAACTTGGAACAACATCTGATATAGTTACAGATGCCTTAACTGCATTTGGATTAACTGCTAAAGATGCTGGAATGTTCTCTGATGTTTTAGCAGCTGCATCATCTAATGCTAATACTAATGTTGGTATGATGGGTGAAACATTTAAATATGCAGCACCAGTTTGTGGAGCATTAGGTTATAATGCTAAAGATACAGCTTTAGCTATTGGATTAATGGCGAACAGCGGTATTAAAGCAAGTCAAGCTGGTACAGCACTTAGAGCAGGATTAACTAACTTAGTAAAACCTACAGATTCTATGGCTGCTGTAATGGATAAATACGGTATTTCATTAAAAGATAGTAATGGTAATATGAAGGCTTTCAAAACAGTAATGGAAGACTTAAGAACTAAATTTGGAAATTTAGATAAATCAACTCAAGCAGCTGCTGTAAGTACATTGTTTGGGAAAGAAGCAATGTCAGGCTGGCTAGCAATAATAAATGCATCAAGTGCTGATTTTGATAAACTTTCTGGAGCTATTGATAAAAGTGAAGGTGCTACCGCACAAATGGCAAAAACTATGAGTGAAAATGCTAAAGGTTCTATAGCAGAAATGAAGAGTGCTTTAGAAGGAGCAGCAATAAAAGTTTTTGAAGCATTAGCACCTTCTATAACTAAAGTTGCAAATGCAGTTTCTGATTTAGCTACTAAATTTAGTAATTTAAGTCCAGAAACACAAGAGTTTATTGTTAAAGCTGGATTAGCTGCTATGGCAGCTGGACCACTTATAAGTGGAGTAGGTAAGTTATCTACTGGAATTGGTGGTGTATTAAAAGTTGGCAGCTTATTAACCAAAGGAATTGGAGCAGTTACAACTGAAGCAGAAGTATTAACTGGAGTAACTGGAGCTGTTGGGGTAGCAGCGGAAGGAACTGCTGTTGCTACTGGTGCAGCTGGAACTGCTGTTGCTGGATTTGGAGCTGTTGCATCTAGTGTGCTTTTACCACTCGCTGGAGTAGTTACAGTAGTTGGTGCTGTTGGATATGCTGGATATAAAACAGCAAAATACCTTAGTGAAGATGCAACACCAGCTGTAGATTTATTTGCAGATAAAGCAGTATATAGTACAGAAACAATTGCTACAAGCCATGGTAAAATGACAATGCAAATACAAACGGATACTATAAAAATTTCAGAATCTACTAAAGAAAATGTTCAATCTTATTTAGATATGGATAAAAAAGCTAGTAACAGTTTGATGGAGTTAAGAATGAATAGTGATAAATTTACTAAGGAAGCGAAAGATACTGTTTTAAAAAACTTTGAAGATATGAGCAAAAAATCAAGTGAATTAAGTGATGAACAAAGAAATGCAATGACAGTAAATTTTAAAAAATTAGTAAGTGATACTGGAATCTTAACTCAAAAAAATAAAGATGAAATAATAAAGCAATATACAGCTATGGTTAATGGAACTAAGAATCTAACTGCAGAACAAAAACAGCAAACTATAAAAGATTTTACTGATACTTTAAATCAAAGTGTAGGATTGTCTAAAAAACAATCTACAGAATTACAGAAAATATATAAAGATATGAGTGAAAAAATTAAAGCTGGCATGGATAAAAAAAGGGAAGAAGAGCTTAAGAAACAAAAAGAATTTTTTGATAAGTCCAATGCTTTAAATGAAAAAGAAGAAGCTGAAGCTATTAAAAAAACAAGTGAGTTTTGGGAAAAGCAAAAATCTAAAATTGATGAAGGCCAAAAAAGAATAGAAATGATTTATCAAAAAGCAGCTGAAGAACATAGAAAAATTACAGAAGATGAATTTAAAGCTATAAGTAGTATCCAACATGGCATGAAAGAGGATGCTATTAAAACATTAAGTGATAACGAAGTGGAAGCTAAAGTTATATTGGAGAGAATGAAGGGAAATGATGAACATATTACAGCAGAACAAGCTAGTCAACATATCAAGGAATTAAATAAATCTCGTGATGAAGCTATTAAAGCAGCAAATGAAGAATGTGATAAGCGTATAGCTGAAATAATTAGAATGAGAGATGAAACTGGCACATTAACAGCAGAACAAGCTGATAAATGTATAGAAGATGCTAAAAGGCAAAGAGATGAAACTGTAAGTGCAGCTGAAGAAACTAGAAATCAAGCTGTAGATAAAATAGCTTCTATGAACTCTAATATTAGAGATAGTGTAAATACTACAACTGGAGAAGTTAAATCCAATTGGGATAAATTAAAAGACTGGTGGGATAATTGGCATCCTGTTAAAAAGATTTTCGAAGTTTTCACTAAACATACAAGTGATGGAAAGTCAGCAGATCAAAACTGGACTGGTAATTCATATTTTAGAGGTGGATTTACAACTTTACATGAAAGAGGCTATGAACTTTATGATTTACCTTCAGGAACTAAAATTTATAATCATGAATCAAGCGAAGCTATGGTCTTAGAAACTGCTAAACAGACAGCTCAAATTGTAGCTGAATCTATGTTAGATAATCAGGAAGGTTCTGGAGGAGATATAGTAATCCCTATTTCTATAGCTGGTGAAGAAATTGATAGAATTATAGTTCCTAGAGTAAGTAATAAATTAGCTAGAAATTCAAGAAAGGGTGGTAGATAAAATGTTGATAAATAATATTGATATAAATAATTTTAATTCTAGAATTTTAGAAGTAGATATACAAAACTCTAAAATTTTAAATAAAGATAATATTAATACTATAAACAGATTATATCCAACTTTCTTAAAAAATAGCATTGGTTTAAATGCAATAACAGTAACATTGTTAGTTAATTCTTTAGATAAAAAAAGATATTACATAGATAAAAGTAACTTATTAAAGCAAATGTTAGAACCATTTTATCTTTACTTTAAAGATAGAGATTTAAAATTTTATTGCATATTACAAAACCAAGAAAATAAAGCTAGTTTGAAACAAATTAGAGGTAGATTACAACTACAGATTCTAGGTTATAACCTAGAATCTGTTGAAATATTAAATTTGAATAGAGTTAATCAAAAGACGTTTAATATTTCTGGGAATTATACAGTACCAGCAATAGTAGAAATTACTCCAAGTGTAGATATTATAGATTTGAAATTAGAGGGATTGGCTAATGATCCTATAATAATTAAAAATTTACATGCAAATAAAAAAATAATAATAGATAGTAAAGAGGGAACTGTTACAGAAGAAGGAAAGAATAAATTTTCTGATACTGACTTTTGGGAGTTTCCTTTTTTAATGCCAGGAAACAATGAAATTATTTTAAGTAAAAATAGTTGTGATGTGGTTATAAAATACGAGCCACGTTACATATAAAAAATAAAGAAAGAAGGAATATAAAATGGCAGAATTAGAAAATAAAATTACATCTGTAGAATCTACAGCAAAAGTAACAAGTACAATAACAGAATCTACAAATCTTAATGGAACAGTAGAAGTTGAAAAAGATGGAATGAAACAAACAGTATTAACAATGAGTTGTAGTTTAACTCAAAATACTGTTGCTAACATTCAAACATATGTAACTAATATGGATTTATTCTTAGCAAACTCTCAACTTGTTCAAGCAGAAGTTATAAAATTTAGGGAAAAAGCAACACAAGTAGGGAAAAGCTTAAATTGTTTTGTATTTTAGTATAAGAGCTTACATTTTGTAAGCTCTTTTTATATTTAAAGTTTAAAAAATTTTAAGAAAGAAGGTTTAATTTTATGGCAAATAAAAATAATAGAAAGTTTCAAAAAAATAAAGGTAAGGAAAATATAGTTGATGTTGACTACACAGAAGTTAATAAGCAAGAAGATGTTAAGCCTACATTTGCAGAAGGTAATTATGTAATTACTGTAGCTTCTAAAGGAGAAATACTTAAGAAAATCGCTGTAGCTGGTGCTGAGGTTTATGTAACTAAATTATCAGATGGAGGTCTAACTGTAGACCTTAAATAATAAGGAGGAGTTAGACTATGCTTAAACTTAAAGATAAAAATAAAAAGCTTGTAGCTGGACTTATAAATTATAAAGATTTATGTATAGAGAGCACTCTTTCAACGGGAGATAAGAAGCTCTCTTTTTCTTTACATAAAGAAGATAAATTTTACAATCTTATAGAAGAAGAATGCTATATAGAAACTAAAACACAAGAATATGTAATTAAAGCAAGAGATGTAGGTGTAGATTACACTAGATTCGATTGTGTTCTTAATTTAGAAGAACTTGAAGCTAATATATTTGATAGATTTGAAAGTGTAGAGCAAACAATAACTAATGCTATTAATCTCGCTATAGTAGGAACTGGATGGACAGTAAATGATAATACATTAAAGAAAAAGAGAACTGTTAGGTGTACTAATAAGAATGCTTTAGAAATAGTACAAGAGATAAAAAAGACTTATAGAGTAGATATAGTTTTTAATACTCTTAAGAGAGAAATAGAAGTATATGAACATCTTGGGGAAGATAAGGGAACTTACTTTATAGATAGTTTAAATCTTACAGCACTACAAGTACAATCAGATTCTTATAAATTTGCTACTAGAATAATAGCAGAAGGTAAGGATGGATTGAGTTTTTCAGATATCAACAATGGTAAAAACTATGTAGAAAATTATCAGTATTCTCGTAAAGTTAAAACAATTTATTGGAAGGATGAAAGGTACACCGTAAAAGAAAGTCTTTTGGAAGATGCTAAGGCTAAATTAGAAGAAATATCTAAGCCTTATACTTCTTATAATGCCAGCATTCTTAATTTAGCTGAATTAAATCCAAAATATAAAAATATTTTAGACTATCAACTAGGGGACACTATTACTCTTATTTCTAGGAATAATAAAGTTAAAGATAAACAGAGAATAGTTAAAACAGTTGAATATCCTTTGGATCACTCTCGAGATACAGTAGAACTTGCCAATGCTATTTTAAAATTCGAAGATATCCAACAAGAAAATCAAGAAACTACAGATACAGTAAATAATATAACAAGCGACAATGGAACTTTAGATAGTAATGCAATAGAAGATAATAGTATTGAAATTAAAAAAATAGATAACTTTGAAGCTAATGTATTAAAAGTTACTAAACTAGATGTTATAAATGCAAATATCGAAAATTTACACGCTAATAAAGCTGACATACAAGATTTAAATGCAGTAAAAGCAACTGTAGGGCAACTTGAAGCAACAAAAGCTAATATTACTCAATTAAATGCTACAAATGCAGAAATAAGTAAGCTTGATACTCTGAAAGCTAATATTGTAGATTTAAATTCAGCAACTGCTAAAATCGGAGTATTAGAAGCTAAAACAACTAGTATAGATAATTTATTATCTCAAAAAGCAGATATTAAAGATTTAAATACTTTAAATGCTAATATTTCTAATGCTTTAATTAAAAAAGCTAATGTAGCTGAATTAGAAGCTATGGAAGCTAAAACTAATAAATTAATAGCTAATAAGGCTGATATATCTGATTTAAATGCTGCAAATGCAAATATTAACTCAATAAAAGCAGATACAGCTGATATAAAAACATTAATCAATGGAAATTTATCTAGTGAAAATATTCAGACTGGTGGAATTACATCTGATAAATTAACTATTTCAGATGGTTTTATAAAAGATGCAATGATAGCTAATGTTAGTGCTTCTAAATTAGCAGCAGGAACTATTGACGCTGCTAAAATCAATGTAGTTAATCTTAATGCAGATAATTTAACAGTAGGTAAGATTAATGGACATTTATTAAAAGATGGATCTATATCTGGATTAGCAATAGGAAATGGAGCAATAGATAATAGCAAAGTAGCTCCAGGAGCAAATATAGAAGCAAGTAAGATAAATATTAATAGTGTAGTAACAGCTATAAATGCTGGTAGCACATTATTAACAGCTAATAAAATTGCTATTGATTCAGATAAAGGAACTTTAGATCTTGCTTTTAAGAATTTAAATACTTCTTTAGATGCTAATAAAAAAGCTACTGAAAGCAATTCAACAGCAATTAATGTACAACAAGGGCAAATAAATGCATCTATAGAAAATTCTAAGATCTTAGAAGGTAAGCAAAAAACTTTAGAAGATAATTATAATAGAACAGCTTCTACAGTAGATTCATTAAAAAACACTATAGGAAGTCATAAAACACTTATAGATTCGGCTACTGGAAAGATAACTAGCGTGGAAGTTAAAGCTAATACATTAGAAAAGAATTTAAATGGATTAACTCAAACTGTTACTGATACTAAAAAAGTTATAGAAAATAATAAAACTTCATTAGAAAGTAAAAACGCTGAATTAAAAGCAAATATAGATAAAGTTTCAAGCAGTTTATCATCTGTATCTAATACAGTAGATAAAAATAATAAAACATTAGTAGCTAAAACTAATACACTAGAGCAAAATCTAAATGGATTAACTCAAACAGTAGAGAGTAACAAAACTGTTACTGATGGGAAAATAACATCAGTAGAAAGTGAAACGCATGAATTAAAGGCTGGATTAGGTGGACTTACTTCAAAGTTAGATACATTAAAAAGTACAACAGATGGTATTAATAAAACTGTAAGTAATCAAGGTAGTGTTATTAATCAACTTAAAGATTCAATTAACTTAAAAGTTGATTCTTCTACTTTTACTCAATCTACACAAACTATAAATAATAATATTACTAGAGCTAAAGAACAGGCGATAATTGGAGCTAGAAGTATTCCGGATACAAGGAGCAATAATGAAAATCCAGGATGGTATATGCAACATTATGCATTTCAAACAATTACAGAATTTAAATATGCTAATGTCATTGGAGTACCTAATGGAGGTTCATGGTATGGAACACTAGAAACTACAGTGCCATGGAATAACGCAAGTGGTGGATATCCAACTCAAGTATTTAGAAGTAATTCATCTCCTGTTTATCAAAGGCATGGAAATGATTTAAATACATGGAGTAGTTGGGAACAGATAGAAGATACTCAAGGTTCTCAAGATAAAGCTAATAATGCGTTAAGTAATGCTAAAAGCTATTCTGATTCTAAAAAACAAGAAGCAATTAAAGCAGCTGAAAACTTAGCATTAGAAAAATCTAACTTAGCTAAAAAGTACGCTGATGAAGTAGCAAAGGCAAAAGCAGAGCTTGCAAAACAACAAGCTATAGCTAATGCAG
>ERZ773156.581-NODE-581-length-36505-cov-3.41523_pt1 | contig 36505 bp, 27 predicted proteins | sample MGYA00511895_ERZ773156 | MGnify/ENA primary metagenome ERZ773156 (study PRJEB29015, sample SAMEA2737850) | human gut metagenome | biome: human gut; feature: human-associated habitat; material: faeces | place: China | collected 2012 ... | reverse complement strand
ATTTAATGATATTGCATGCTTAAACACCCATTAAAAATCGAATTAAGGCAGAATTTGACGAACGATTTTCCCCTTTCTCATCTTCACAAAGACTCTTTCGGCGGATATAATAAAGCCACGATGCAGGCGGGATTTGACAGGCGCAAAAAGCAGAATGCAAAAAGCAGATTGTAAAAAGCAAATTGCAAGAGATAAACTGCGAAGCGCCTAAACCTGACCTGTGGCAAGCCACCCGGAAGTGATCCGGAAGTAGAGAAAGGGGAGCTTTTTTATGCTGGAATTTTTACAAACTGGAAAAGCGCTGTCCGTTCTTGCGGCAATCGGAATGATCGGATTTGTCAGCAAGTTGATTACACGGAGCCTCTACAAAAGATTATTAAAAGAAACTGACAACATGGCGATGACCCGGAACAAGAATCTTCAAAATCTGAAGCAGCGGTTGGAAAATACCTGCCGCCTGGGACAGAACATCGTGAACACGCAGGCATATCTGGACAAGCAGATTGACGGATTTTCATTTTTACATATTTCGCTGGATGCGTGGAACGGCGTGTCAATGGAAATGGTGCTTTTAGGGCTTCTGACCGGAGCAGCGGAGGCATTTCTGGCATACTGGTATGAGCTGGATGCGAGCTATATTGTGCTGTATGCGTCGGCAGCTGTCATGAGCGGTCTGTTTCTGGCATTTATCGAGAGCTGTTTCCAGATTGACCAGAAACAGCAGCGGCTGGAAACGGCGCTTTTGGAGTATGTGGATAATTCGGTGTTTCTTCGGGCGGCACGTGAGAAGGAGACACGCGGACAGGAAATGTCCGGAGCTTCTGGTGTATCCGGCGGAATTGCTGGCGTGGACTCGAATGTGCGGGAAATGCCGAAATGGCTGCAGAGTACTCCGCGGGCAGATCGCGGCGTGAGTGGTCGGGATGGTGCTGAAACGGATAACCGGGATCTGGGAGAAACGGAGTTTGAAAAAGGAAAATCGCGGACAGCGATGAGAGTGAATCCGTTCCGTGAGCGGGATGCACGGGCACAGAATCTGATGCGGGCAGTTCGCACTGCACCGCGCGAACCGGAGGAACGGGACAAGCATGAGACAGATGGGCATCTTACGGATCGCCGGATGGTATCAGGAAATGAAACGGAAAACAATACGGGTCCCAGGCAGGAAGCGAAGGAGCGTCCCGGCGACAAGGAAATGGAGTATTTGAAGCAGAGCCTCGACCAGATTGCAGCAAGCCGGGATACGCGGAAAACACGAAATGGCGAGGCAAATGCGGGTGACTGGATGAAAGGTTTGAGCCGCGAGGAGGCGCAGGTTCTGGGGGATATTATGAGGGAGTATTTATCGGGGTTGTAAATGATGATTCCAACTGAAAACTGGTTGCACACGGGTGTCCAGATTGCTATAATAAAGATAAGTTAAGTTTTTGACAAAGTAATCACGCCGCCTGCGGACGGCTGAAATGCAAAGGAGAGGAAACATATGGGAAAAGATGTGATCTTTGATTATTCAAAAGCAGCTGCATTTATTCATGAGGAAGAGATCGCCGGTATCAAGGCGGGCGTGCAGGCGGCAAGAGAGACGCTGGTAGAAAAGACCGGCGCGGGCAATGATTTTCTTGGATGGATCGACCTTCCGGTGGACTATGATAAGGAAGAGTTCGGACGCATCAAAAAAGCGGCGGAGAAGATTCAGAAGGATTCCGATGCCCTGCTGGTAATCGGTATCGGCGGTTCGTATCTGGGCGCAAGAGCGGCGATCGAGTTCCTGTCCCATAGTTTTTACAATAATCTTCCGAAAGAAAAAAGAAAAACACCGGAGATTTACTTCGTTGGCAACAGCATCAGCAGCAAATACATCCATGATCTGATGGATTTGGTCGATGGAAAAGATTTCTCTATCAATATTATTTCCAAGTCCGGTACGACAACGGAGCCGGCGATCGCATTCCGTGTATTTAAGGAGATGCTGATTGAGAAGTATGGTAAAGAAGAGGCAAACAAGCGAATCTACGCGACGACAGACCGGGCGCGGGGCGCACTCAAGAATCTGGCAAATGAAGAGGGCTACGAGTCCTTCGTGGTTCCGGATGATGTTGGCGGTCGTTTCTCCGTCCTGACGGCAGTCGGTCTGCTTCCGATCGCGGTCAGCGGCGCGGATATAGATGCGTTGATGCAGGGCGCGGCAGACGCGAGAAAGAATGCACTGGAGACTCCGTTTGAGAAGAATTCTGCTCTGTTATATGCGGCGGTCCGCAACATTCTGCTCCGGAAGGGCAAACAGGTCGAGATTGTGGCAAACTATGAGCCGAGCCTGCACTATGTATCGGAGTGGTGGAAACAGCTCTACGGCGAGAGCGAGGGCAAGGATCAGAAAGGTATTTTCCCGGCAGCGGTTGATTTAACGACCGATCTTCATTCGATGGGTCAGTTCATCCAGGACGGCGCGAGAATCATGTTTGAGACAGTTCTGGAAGTGGCTGAATCTCCGGCGGAGATCATTTTGAAGAAAGAAGATGTTGACACGGACGGTATGAACTATCTGGCTGGCAAGAGCGTGGATTTCGTCAACAAGAGTGCGATGAACGGCACGATTCTGGCACATACCGACGGCAGTGTGCCGAACCTGAAAGTGACGATCCCGGCGATGGATGCGTACAGCTTAGGACAGCTCTTCTATTTCTTCGAATTTGCCTGCGGCGTCAGTGGATACCTTCTGGGCGTCAATCCGTTCAACCAGCCGGGCGTAGAGAGCTATAAGAAAAATATGTTTGCATTGCTTGGCAAACCGGGCTATGAGGAAGCGAGAGAGGCGCTGCTTAAGAGACTGTAAGGGGCAGGTCTGTAAAAGAATATGCGTTCTGCGGCGTTCACTCTGGCATGTTTCATGAAGGAAACTGCAGCCCGGATCTAAAAATAGAAAACGGAACATAGAATAAAAAACGCTTTTATCAGCAAAAACTGATAGAGGCGTTTTTTGTGTGTAATAGGAAATTTCTTGGAATTCCCCATTACACAAAAAGGCACATTCTTTTATGCCGCAGAACCTCGAAAAAACAATTTTCAAAAATTATAGATAATTTTTACATAAATCGCCTCCTGCATTTTACAGACCATCTTTAAGATAGAATCTGGACACAGCACAAGTGATTTGACAGAAGAGAAGCGCGGCAAAGGACTCCCGATCACGATTTTGACATAGATGGCTGGTTCCAAGGTAAGAGAGACTGGGAGATGGGACACCGCAGCAGGAGGAGAACGAATGAAGGTAAGTATGAGACGTCTGATGGCGCTTGCGATGGCAGGCACGATGACATTGATGGCAGGATGCAGCCAGGCATCCAGCTCGGCGACAGGAAGCAGCGACACACAGATCGCGTCCGGAGAGAGCGGGGCAGAGAAGACGGCATCCGGCGATAAAACGGTGATTGAATACTGGCACTGTAACGCAGAAACCCAGGGAGGTCTGGTCGTAGACGATCTGGTAAAGAAATTTAATGAGGAAAATGACCACATCGAGGTAGTAGCGAAATACAACCCGGATATGTACAAAGGTCTGATGCAGAACCTGCAGGCGGAAGCGGCGACCGGAAATACACCGGCGCTTGTTCAGATTGGCTGGGCATTTCTGGATTATTTCTCCAATAACTTTGACTATGTGGCGCCGCAGGATGCGATTGATAAATTCGACAGCGAGGATGCAAATTTCTTAACCGACAATTTCCTTCCAAATGTCTTAGACCTGGCAGTCAACAGCAACGGCGAGCAGGTCGGAATCCCGTACTCCTTAAGCAGCCCGGTTCTCTACATTAATAAAGATCTCTTAAAAGAAGCGGGCCTTTCCGAAGATGGACCGGAGACCTGGCAGGAAGTACAGGAATTTGCCGAGGCAGTCAAAGAGAAGACAGGAAAATATGGTTTCTATATGCAGGAACCGGCAGACTTCTGGGCGCAGCAGGCATTGGTTGAGAGCGCGGGAGCGGATATGTTGACTGCGGATGCATCCGGCAAGAAAAAAGCAAGCTTTGCAACCGAGGACGGCATTGCGGCAATGCAAATGATGCAGGATATGGTAAAAGATGGTTCTGCCCTTCATGTTTCATGGGAAGAGGGCTGCCAGAGCTTTATCGACGGCAACTGCGCGATGCTTTACACCACCATTGCGAGACGCGCTTCCGTACAGAAGGGGGCACAGTTTGACGTAGCAACTGTGAAATCCCCGCTGTGGAACGACAAGGAGCGCAAGGTTCCGGCAGGCGGCTGTTTCTTAGCCATCACCGCGCAGAGCGACGAGCAGATTCAGGCGGCATGGGAGTTTGAAAAGTATCTTTACAGCGTAGAATCAATGGCAGCATGGACCGAGGGAACCGGTTATGTACCGCCGAGAAAAGATGTGGCAGAGGCAGAAAATGGATTGAAAGATTTTCTGGCTGAGAACACAATGATGAATGCAGCGATTGAGCAGATGGACGGCGTTGTATCATGGACCGCATTCCCGGGCGATGCAGGCCTTGAGGCAGAGCAGCTTCTTCTGGATATGAGAGACCAGATTCTGGGCGGTCAGGTATCTGCGAAAGATGGTATGACGAGCACACAGGATGCGATCAACCAGCTGCTGGATGCACAGTAGGGACAGGCAGCCTGACGCTTGGAACAGCTTTCGGGTGGCAGAAAAATCATTACAAAATTTAGGACAGAAATGAGAATGGGGTTGTTGCGGAATAGCAGAACGTGTTTTGGCAGAATGGACTGCGTGCAGATAAGACGCAGGAAGCGGCCGGAGCGCGAAAGAGCTGTTTGGCGGCAGCCCCTTCATAAAATGCAGGCTCAGGGTCTTTCCAACACCTGCTGTTGTGGCTGGGCAGGCGCCGAAAGATTCCGATAGTACATTAGAATGGAGGAAATAGTTTGAATCGGGAGGACAAAAAACAGGCAGCGCTTGGATATGTTTTTTTGCTGCCGTCGCTCGTCATGTTTGCGGTATTTATGTTTTATCCGCTTTTTTACACGCTGTATTTGAGTTTTTTTGAGTGGAACATGGTAAAGCCGGTCAAGAAGTTTGTGGGACTGGGGAATTATATTTCCGTTTTGAAGGATCCGAATACATGGAAAATCTTTGGCAATACATTCTGGTACATCGTGATTCTTCTGGTGTTTAACTTTGTGATGCCGTACATTTTATCATTCATTCTTTCGTGCGTCATCAAAAAGGGACAGAGTTTTTACAAGGCGGTTTTTTTCCTGCCGAGTGTGATTTCGCTGGTCGTCGGCTCGATTCTGTATACATGGATTCTGAATCCGATTTCGGGTCCGGTCGCGATTGTGGCAGGCTGGTTTGGGCTGAAACTGCCGTTTTGGTCGAAAACGGAGGGCTGGGTCATCGCGGTACTGTGCATTATCACGACCTGGAAGACGTTTGGCTACAATTTCATCAACATTCTGGCGGGCGTCTCCGGTGTCTCAATGGAGGTCATCGAGGCGGCGCGTCTGGAAAATGTGCCGATGTGGAAGATTTTTAAGGATATCGTCGTGCCGATGAGTTCTGCAACTGGGATCTATGTGTTTATTACGACGATCGTGCAGGGACTCCAGTATGTGTTCACGCCGATCAAGGTCGTCACACAGGGAGGACCGAACTATGCCAGCTCGAACCTGATTTATATGTCGTACCATGAGGCGTTTACACTCTATAAAACAGGAACTTCCTCGGCGGTATCGGTCATGACGATGGCACTCTTTATCATTCTTTTGGTGCTGGAATTCCGGTTTGTAGAAAAGGGGGTTTACTATGAAAACTAAAGACAGACAGATCGGCTGGCATCTGTTTCTGGTGGTGGTCGTTTTCCTCCTTCTTATGCCGATCGTATTTGCAATTTCCAACTCTTTCAAGACGATGCAGGAGGCGTTCAACACAGTTTTTCAGGTGATTCCGCTGCATCCGACGCTGGAAAATTACCGGCATGTATTTGACAAACTGCCGTTTGTGAAAATCACGCTGAATACGTTTCTGATTGCATCGACGGTCACGATTTTTAAGACAATCACGGGACTTCTGGCGGCGTATGCGTTCGTCTATTTCCGGTTTAAGGGAAAAGGATTTTTGTATTTTATTATGTTAAGCACGCTGTTCATCCCGTTTACGGTCACGATGATTCCAAATTATCTTCTGATCTCTAAGATCGGTCTGCGCGATCGCATCTGGGGCGTCGCACTGCCGCAGCTGGCGGATGTGCTGGGAATTTTCCTGCTGCGCCAGGCAATGCGTGGAATCCCGCTGGTACTCATTGAGGCGGCGCGGATGGAAAATATCCGGCACATGAAAATCATGCGCGACATTGTGATTCCGCTGGTGCGTCCGTCCATCATTTCCACCGGCATCATTTTCTTTATCAATTCGTGGAATGAATATGTGTGGCCGGTGCTGATCTTAAAATCCAAGGAAAATTATACGCTGTCGCTGGCATTGCAGATGTACATCAGTGCCGAGGGCGGTACGGAATTTACGATCGCGATGGCGGTGTCGGTGCTCACGATGCTGATTCCGCTGGTACTGTATATCATTTTCCAGCGCTATATCGTCAATACATTTGCGGCGTCTGGATTGAAGGGATAACGGGAGATTGCGCTGGACATAAGAAAGGGATAGATTAATTCGATGAAAAATATTGTATTTGAAAATGTTAAAAAAGCGTATGGCAAAAATGTGGTCGTGGAGGACCTCTGCATGGAGGTAAAGGAGGGCGAACGCCTGATTTTATTAGGTCCGTCCGGCTGTGGAAAATCGACGACACTTCGCATGATTGCGGGACTGGAAAATGTGACTGCCGGAAACCTATGGATGCGCGACCAGGTGGTAAATGATGTGCCGTGCGGCGAGCGCGGTGTCTCGATGGTGTTTCAAAACTATGCGCTGTTTCCGCATATGAGCGTCAAGAATAATATCATATATGGTTTAAAAGCGCACAAGATGGATGAGAACGAGATCAATGCGCGCTTAAAAGAAGTCCTCAAAATGCTGGAATTGGAAGGGCTGGAGGATCGGAAGCCGAAGGAGCTTTCCGGCGGACAGCGCCAGAGAGTGGCATTGGCGAGAGCCGTGGTAAAGCGCGCCGACTATTTCCTTCTGGACGAGCCGCTGTCAAACCTGGATGCACAGCTTAGGATGCGTGCGAGAAAAGAACTGGTAAAAATCCATGAAATGTACCACCCGACGTTAGTCTATGTTACGCACGACCAGATCGAGGCGATGACGGTTGGCGATCGGATCGCGCTCATGTACCGGGGCAAGATGGAAATGCTCGATACCCCGTCACACGTGTACAATCGTCCGGCAAGCGTGTTCTGTGCGAAGTTTATCGGTTCGCCGTCCATGAATATCGTGGAGGCGGAATATCATAACGGGGCGCTTGTCATCGGGAAACAGAAGGTAGAACTTCCGGGTATCTGGCAGCGGATCGCCGCGCAGTGCCCGTCGGGACTGCTGTACGCCGGTGTCCGCCCGGAACACGTGATGATGAGCCGCACCCCGCAGGAGCGGTCGATCGAGGGCGTGGTCCGTTACGTGGAGGATTACGGAAACCGGTACGGTGTTTATATTCAGGTTGAGGGAGACAAGAACGAGCTGATTGCCATCCGCGAGGGCGAGATTCCGCAGCCGGGTGAGAAGGTATACATCCATGTGGAGACGGAAAAGCTGCATCTGTTTGAACGCGGGACGGAGAAATCGCTCGGTTACCCGGAGATGGTGATCCGCGCACAGGAAAAGCTGGCGGTGCCGAAATTGGAAAAGGCGATCGCCCAGTAAGAATAGAGATAATAGAGCGAAAAAAGTGTTTTCAAAACAAGATTCTGAACGTATATTTTGAAGAGGAGACATGCAATCATGAGAAAAATTCTTATCAGTACTAATATGTATAAAGGCAGCGAGTTCGGTCAGGTTCTTCCGTACCTCAAACGGTTTCCGGGACAGGTGGGAGTCGAGGTGTTCCCGATGTTTCATGAGGAATGCTTTGAGAAGAACCTGCGGGACGCCATGCCGCTCTTAAAGGAAGTCCCGGTCAGTTTCCATGGTCCATATTATCAGGCAGAGCATTCGGCAGCGGAGGGGACTGTAGAGTATGCGCGCACGATGGAGCTGCTTGAAAAGACGCTTTCGTATGCGAAAGAGCTTTCAAGCAAATATCTCGTTTATCATCACAACAACTGCCGCATCATACCGGGCGAGAAGGAAGACCGCGTCCGCGTTTCCTGTGAAAATTATTACACCGTGAAACAGCTGTGTGAGGAGGCGGGAACCCAGGTGGTCGTGGAGAATGCCGGAGTTCTGGAGCGCGGAAACCGTCTCTTCGATGAGCAGGAATTTATCGATCTGTGCCGCCGGGAACAGTATGCAGTGCTTATCGACATCGGGCACGCCTGGGCGAACGGCTGGTCGCTTAAGCGGGTCGTAAACGCGCTGGCGGACCAGATTGTGGCGTACCATCTCCACAACAACGACGGTGTCCACGACAGCCATCAGAGGATTCATGAGGGAACACTTGATTTTGACGGCTTCTTAAAACTGGCAAAGCAGGCGACGCCGGATGCCGAGTGGGTCATGGAGTATGCGATGGATGTTTCTGGAAATGTGCGGGGGATTGAGGACGATCTGCAGTTTCTTTTGAAAATGGGAAGTGCTGCACGATGACACAGTGGCAGTGAATTTTGCCGAAAAGCCCCGCCTTGTCAACTCTTAAAAAAGCTGATATACTGGACATAAGATTGTGAGAAAAGATGTCCGGAGAGAACATCCGGACACGGTAAAAATGAAATTTGACAGCGGGAAAGGAACGGCAGGATGTTTCGTCTTTGGGGAAAAATGATGAAGGAAAACCGGATGCTTAGGGATATTGTGATCAGCAACGGTGATTATACAATGTCGAGAACGGCGATGGTGTTTGACGCGATCGACCAGATTTGCTATGCCTTTGATCTGGGGCATCCGGTCTGGCTGGATAAGACGATCGAGGAGTTCAAACGCCACGATAAGGCGCGTTTTACCCAGGACAACTTTATCGAGAGCATCGATTTCGATTATCTGGAGATACAGGTGCTGGAAGAATAAAGGGCAGGCAGCCGTTACAAAAAGACAAAGACCGGGAGGGGCGAGATGGCACAGGCGATAACGGATGTGAAAACATTTCTGGAAGACGCCAGACAGGCAGTGGTGGAGCTGGCGGAGTTTGAAAAACAGGAGGAGACGCTTGCTCAGGAAGAGAAAAAGCGTCTGCGCGTGCTGGAGACGGAGCGGAAAGCGGTGGCGGATGCCGTGAATTCGACCGTGAAAAAGCGCCGGGATGAGATTGAAAAAAGCTATGACGATGAGCTTGGGAAGCTGCAGGATAAGCTGAAACGCACGCGGACACGCCGCGAAAAGGCGAAAAACCAGGGCATCAAGGAGCGGATTAAGGAAGAAACGCAGGAGCTTCACGCGCACAACCGAGAGCTTGCCGTGCGGATGCGGACGCTGTTCCAGTCGGATCGTGTTCCATTTGTCTGCAAAAGCCCACTGTACTATGCGCTGTATTTTCCGAGGGGATTCAAAGAATTTCTGACGGTGTTGATTACCTTTGCGATCTGTTTCCTGTTGATCCCGTGCGGCATCTACAAGCTGCTTCCAGAACAGAAGACTTTATACCTGGCGATGATCTACGGCGTGGATGTGGTTGTTTTTGGCGGACTGTATATCCTGATTGGAAACTGGACGAAGGATCGCCATCTGGCGGCGCTGCAGGAAGGACGTTCGATCCGCAGTCTGATCGCGGCGAACAACCGCAAGATCGCGGTGATCACCTCCTCGATCCGTCGGGATCGCAGTGAAGCGCTCTACGATCTGGAAAAATACGACGATGAGATCTCCCAGATGGAGCAGGATCTGGAGGAGACGGCGAAGAAGAAAAAGGACGCATTAAACACCTTCGAAAATGTGACAAAAACCATCCTGACCGATGAGATCACCAGCAACAGCCGTGCAAAGCTCGAACAACTCAAAGAAGGCCATCAGGAGGTCGAGAGCCGCCTGCACTATACCGAGACGGTAATCAAGGAAAAGAGAATCTTTATCACAGATACCTACGAGTGCTACTTAGGCAAGGAATTTCTGAATCCAGAAAAGTTGGACGCGCTAAAACATATTCTGGATAACAGCACAGCCGTTAATTTAAGCGAGGTCATCGCAGAGTACCGCGAACGCGGCGGAAAGTAAACTGTGGAAATTATTTCATAAAAATAAATAATTAGATATAGGAACAACCAGAAAAAAGATGTGACACCGGGCGCTGTAAAGCTGCCTTCTGTCACATCTTTTTTCGTCCGTGTATATATCCTTCAATTTTCGCATAATTTCCTGCCACCCCGCCTATAATAAAGGTAAAACAACCCCTGTCCAACAGGCAGGGAGAAAACAGGACGGTGTGGGAGATGAACAGACGGGGACGCAGCCGGTTCGGTGGCAGTCCGGAGATATATTACTACAATTCAGCCCGCCGGGACGCGGTGGGAGAGCTGGCAGGGCAGTTAAGTGGGCTGATTCAGGAAGAAATGACCCGAAGGCATAAAAAGAAACTGGTTTTCCTCTGCATCGGCACGGATCGCTCGACCGGAGACAGTCTGGGACCGTTGATCGGATATAAACTCAAACAGGAACGGCGGCGCGGTACGCTGGTATTCGGAACACTTGATCGCCCCGTGCACGCGATGAACCTGGAACATTACGTGCAGGTTTTAAAAAATGGGTACCCGGATGCGCTGGTGGTGGCGGTCGATGCCTCGGTTGGCGATGAAAGCCACGTCGGCTATGTCACGCTGGGGCGTGGGGCTTTAAAGCCGGGGCTTGGCGTCTGCAAGGAGCTTCACGCGGTCGGAGATCTCTTTATCACCGGGATCGTGGCGGGCTGCAGCCATTACGATCCGATGATGCTGCAGAGTATCCGCCTGGCACTCGTCATGCAGCTGGCAGACTGCATCAGCGCGGGGATCGGGCTTGTCGAAAATTTTTGCCTGGATGCTGCCTCCGTTTGACAAATTTTGCATGCAATCGGCGTTATGATAGGCGGAAAGAAATTCATCATACTCCTGAAATTACGGAAAATCATGTTACTGTATTTGAGCAGGTATTTTCAGCACTGAAAATGCTGCACGGTGCAGCAATCAAATCATGGAAGCAAGTACAGACCCGGTTTCAGGAGAATCTATCATAGTGGGGTGAACATATGGGAGAATATTCTGGTTCCCGCGCAGAACTGCCGAAAAATATCCGGCAGATCGGCGAGCGGGATGAGGTGGTCCGGTTGTATGTGGAAGATTATGTAAACACGTATTTGAAACAGGTATATCCATCCGGCGGACCGGGACTCCGGGTCGGGCTGCTGCTCGGAAATTCGGATCCACAGCAGGAGGTTCCGTGCCTCTTTGTGGACGGGGCGCTGGAGATGGAGGAGGTTGTGCCGTCCGGGGAGAAGATTGTCTTTTCGGAGGCGGCATGGAAAAAGGCATACCAGCGGATGGAGGAGACATTTCCGAAAAAGACCGTGCAGGGGTGGTTTATCTGCGGCGCGCCGGGGTGTATGTTAAGTCCCCTGACCTACTGGCGGCTGCACAAGCAGTATTTCGGTGGGAAAAACCAGCTCATGTACATAAACAGCGGCGTGGACGGTGAGGCGGCATACTATGTGATGTCGGAGGACGGGTTTTACCGTTTGAAAGGATATCATATATACTACGAGAAAAACCAGATGATGCAGGATTATATGATTCTGCGGAAGGACGCCCGCCGGGTGGAGACAGGCACCGGCGATCGGGTGATCCGCGATTTCCGTAACCGGATGGAAGAGCGGCAGCAGGAGGCGGCGTCGCGTTACGGGACGATCCGGGCGCTGGGGACGCTGTGCGGCGTGCTTTCGGTCGCGGTGCTTGCCGGCGGCGTGGTGCTTTTCGGCAATTACCAGAAAATGCGCGAGATGGAGAGTGTGCTGGTATCCGTCCTTCCGGATGGTGTGCGGGGCACTGCGGACGGGAAAGAGGCGGTCACGGTGGAACAGCTCCGCGGCAGTGTGACGCCGCTTGAGAGCGGCGAGGCCGGCGCGGATGTGGATGCAGACGGAACAACAGCGCAAAACGGAGGACAGGCGCATAAATGGACACTTGAGAGCGCGGCGGATGGAGACACAGAGGGCACTGCCATAGCAGGCAGACAGAATGGACAGGCTTCCGGCGGGCAGAGCGAAGAGGACGGAAAAATGGCGGAGACGAAAGCCCCGTACATTTTGCCGGAGCCGGAGGCACAGCGCGACCTGCCGAATCCGGGCGGCAATTCGACGGCGGGACAGGACTATCCGGTCACAAACTTGAAGCCCGGCGGCACGTACACGGTCGGGGATGGGGAGACGCTCTATGGGATCTGTTTTAAGCTTTATGGCAATATCCGTCATCTGGACGATATCCTTGCAGTCAACCATCTGACCGATGAAAACCGCATTATCGCAGGGCAGACGCTGGTGCTGCCGGATGTGTCCGGAGAATAGCAAAAAGATAATGCCAAACCATCTAAAATAGTGTATAATCAAGATGGCAGTCCAGCTACAGGAGATAAAAAAATGAGTGAGATGAACCCGATTGAACGGGAACAGAAGAAAAAGCAGCTGAGAGGGCGTGTGATCGACACCGCCACGCAGGACATGTTTCCCCGCCGGGGCATAAGCCACGGGGAAAATGAGGAAGAGGTGGCGGAGAAAGCCGAGCGCCATTCCAGACGGAAACGTCTCCGCAAGGTGCTGACGGCGGTGTTAATCGCGGCGCTTTTGGCGGTTGGTTTTATGTATTATAAAGATAACCATGCCTACACGGACTATACGGTGGCGTGGGAAAAAGAGATTGCGGCGAGTGAGAGCAGCACGACGGAATTTGTCCCGTTTGGGGAAAATGTCCTGAAATACACGAAGGACGGAGCTTCCTATCTGGACAAGTCCGGCAAGGCAGTCTGGTCGATGAGTTATGAGCTGAAATCACCGATCTGCTATGTCAACGGCGATTATGCCGTGATCGGGGACCAGCAGGGCAATGATATTTATATTGTGGACAAGACCGGAAGCCAGGGACAGGCGACGACGCTTCTGCCGATCCTGCGCGTCAGCGTATCGGCATACGGCATCGTGGCGGCGCTGGTGGAGGACAGCAATGCTTCGTATGTGACCTTTTTCAAGAAAGACGGCAGCGAGCTTGACTGGGCGATCAAGACGGTTATGTCGGGAAATGGTTACCTGATGGACGTTTCCTTATCGCCGGATGGTACGCAGGTCATGCTTTCCGACCTGTATCTGCAGGACGGGGCACTCAAAAACCGGATTGTATTTTACAATTTCTCCGAATATGGAAAGAATTATCCAGACCGTCTGGTCGGAGGTTTTGATGAGCTGGGAGACAGCATCTGTCCGCGCGTCCGGTTTCTCGACGAGGATCACGCGTGTGCATTTGCGGATGATCAGGTGGCATTTTTCTCTTTGGAAAATGTAACAAGCCCGGCGCTGGTGCGCCAGGCGGAGATCGACGGGGAAGTCCGCGGCGTGGCATGGTCGAAGGACTATGTGGCGGTCATCTCGGACAACACCGAGGGCGGAAGTGAGAGCCGTTTGAGCATGTTTAAATCCGATGGAACCGCTATGGGTACGGCAGATTTCTCGTATTCGTGGCGTAACATAAATATACAGGGCGATTTCGTCATCCTAAATAACGAAAATTCCTGTCGGGTCTACAGTCTGTCCGGCAAGGAGCGGTTTGCCGGGGAGTTTGATTTCTCTGTGGCGCAGGTAACACGCGGCCGCGCGTTCAATTCATTGATTATCAGCGGCGGCGACCGGATGCGCGAGATCCGCCTCAAATAACACACGTTTAGTTTTTAAAATTAAGATACATAGCAGGAGGTTACTTATGAATCAGATTGACACATTATCCGTAAACGCGATCCGGATTTTATCCGCAGACGCAATCCAGAAGGCAAATTCCGGTCATCCGGGACTTCCGCTGGGATGTGCAGCAGCGGCTTATGAACTGTGGGCACATCATATGAACCATAACCCAGCTAACCCGAAGTGGGAGAACAGAGACCGTTTCATCTTATCCGGCGGTCATGGTTCCATGCTGCTGTACTCTCTGCTGCACCTGTTTGGCTACGGAAATCTTTCCAAAGAAGATCTGATGAACTTCCGCCAGTTAGATTCCAAGACTCCGGGACATCCGGAATATGGTCATACCGTTGGCGTTGAGGCGACGACCGGTCCGCTGGGCGCAGGTATGGGTATGGCAGTCGGCATGGCGATGGCTGAGGCACATCTGGAAAGTGTATTCAACAAAGAAAATTATCCGGTAGTTGACCATTACACCTATGTATTGGGCGGCGACGGATGTATGATGGAAGGCATTTCCTCTGAGGCATTCTCTCTGGCAGGTACCCTGGGACTTTCCAAGCTGATTGTTCTCTATGATTCCAACCGCATCTCCATCGAGGGAAGCACCGACATCGCATTCCGTGAGAATGTACAGGAGCGTATGCAGGCATTTGGTTTCCAGACGATCACTGTAGAAGACGGCAATGATATCGACGCGATCGGCAAGGCGATCGAGGCTGCAAAGGCAGATACCGAGCATCCGTCCTTTATCACCATCAAGACGCAGATCGGCTTCGGCTGCCCGGCAAAACAGGGCAAGGCGAGCGCACACGGCGAGCCGCTGGGCGTGGAGAATGTGGAAGCACTCAGAAAGAACTTAAACTGGCCGAGCGAAGAGCCGTTCTTCGTACCGGAAGAGGTATACAAAAACTACTCCGAGATCGCAGAGCAGAAGGCAGAGGTAGAAGCTGCATGGAACGTGATGTTTGCCGCTTACTGCGAGGAATATCCGGAGATGGAAGCGCTCTGGAACCAGTATCACAATGCAAAGGCGGGCGAGGCGCTGAAAGATGACGCCGGATTCTGGGCAAAACAGGAGAAACCGGAAGCAAGCCGTGCGATCTCCGGACGCCTGATCAACTACATCAAGGATGTTCTGCCGAACCTGTTTGGCGGTTCTGCTGACCTAGCACCGTCCAACAAGACTAACATGAAGGATGCGGGCGACTTCTCCAAGGAGGACAGAGCTGGACGTAACCTGCACTTCGGTGTCCGCGAGCTTGCGATGGCAGCGATCGGAAATGGCATCATGCTGCACGGCGGTCTGCGTGCGTATGTATCGACCTTCTTTGTATTCAGTGATTACTGCAAACCGATGGCAAGACTGTCTGCACTGATGGGCGTGCCGCTGACCTATGTATTTACGCATGACAGTATCGGCGTTGGTGAGGATGGACCGACCCATGAGCCGATCGAGCAGATGGCAGCGCTGCGTGCGATGCCGAACTTCCATGTATTCCGCCCGTGCGATGCGACCGAGACAGAGGCAGCTTGGTACAGTGCTGTTACTTCCGAGCACACACCGACCGCACTGGTGCTGACCAGACAGAATCTGGAGCCGATGGCAGGCAGCAGCCGTGAGGCATTAAAGGGCGGCTACATCATCGACGACTGCGAAGGCACACCGGAGTTAATTCTGATTGCCAGCGGTTCCGAGGTAGCTCTGGCGGTTCATGCAAAAGAGACTCTGGCAGCAGAAGGTCAGAAAGTCCGCGTTGTCTCCATGCCGTGTATGGATCTGTTCGAGGAGCAGAGCGAGGAGTACAAGGAGTCCGTACTTCCGAGAGAAGTACGCCGCCGTGTAGCAGTAGAGGCGCTTGGAAGCTTCGGCTGGGACAAGTACACCGGCTTAGACGGCAAGATCATCGCGATGGAAAGTTTCGGCGCCAGCGCACCGGCAGGGCTTCTGTTCAAGAAGTTCGGCTTTACCGTTGAGCATGTGGTAGAGGTGGCTAAGAGCCTGAAATAATGCTGATTTTGGTAAAAAAATAAGATAAAAGACAGGCACCTGTCTGTCGGCAGAAAAGAATGCGGTACCGCTTAAGCAGAAATGCGCCTTTCTCCGGCAGGCAGGTGTATTTTGCTTTCCAAACCTTGCAAAACGGGGATGCATTGCGTATAATAAGAGCCAGCGCAGAAAAAAGATGAGGGCATAGAAGAAAGGCTGCCGGTGCAGCCGTAAGGGAAGGGATCCAGACATGGAAAAAAAATGTATTGGGATAGACGTCGGCGGAACGACGGTTAAGATTGGTATTTTTGAGACGGACGGAACGCTTGTTTATAAGTGGGAGGTTCCGAGCCGCAAGGAAGAGAATGGGGCGTACATTCTTCCGGATGTAGCCGCTTCGATCAGGAAGAAATTGAACGAGCGGGGAATCCTGATGGATGCCGTGATCGGCGCAGGCATGGGATTTCCGGGACCGGTGCAGCCGGACGGCTATGTGGAGGTCTGCGTCAACTTAGGATGGCGCGATCTGAACCCGCAGAAGATTTTGAGTGAGTTATTAGATGGAATGCCGGTCCGCTCCGGTAATGATGCTAATGTGGCGGCGCTCGGCGAGATGTGGCAGGGCGGCGGCAAGGGCTGCCATGATATCGTGATGGTGACGTTGGGAACCGGTGTCGGCGGCGGCGTGGTACACGATCAGAAGATCGTTGCAGGACGCCACGGACTGGGCGGCGAGATCGGTCATATCCATATCCGCGAGGGAGAGAAAGAGACCTGCAACTGCGGCGGACACGGCTGTCTGGAACAGGTAGCGTCCGCGACCGGCATCGCCAGGGAAGCGAGACGGAAGATGGCGGCAAAGCCGGATGCGTCGGTGATGCGTGCCTACGGTGATGCGATCACCGCAAAAAATGTGCTGGATGCGGCAAAAGCCGGGGATGCACTGGCGCTGGAGGTTATGGACACCGTGTGCTATTATCTCGGATGGGCGCTGGCGACCATTTCGATGACCGTGGATCCGGAGATTTTCGTCATCGGAGGCGGTGTATCCAAGGCGGGGACTTTTTTAACGGATTGGATTGACCGCTATTACCGCGAATTGACCCCGATCTCTGAGAATAAGGGCGAGGTTCGCCTGGCAACATTGGGAAATGATGCAGGTATCTATGGGGCGGCAAGACTGATCTTAGATTAGGCGTAACTGTGAAGGTGCTGAACAGTTACGATTAGACGCCTTGTTTTGAGTGACAGAGTGCAGGGTAAAGGGGCTGGACGTTTGAAGAAAATAGGGATAGAAAAACGTTCAGATATGCCGAAAAATGCTGTAGACAAGAGGAGACCCCGGAGCGGTCAAGCATCCGGGGCAATTATGAAAAATCTATGTGCAAAATCACTATAAAACAAATTTGAAAAGTGAAATCTTTTATGCTTTTAGTATAAAAATAAGATATGAATAAAATATGAACACCGTGTAAACAGATTATGAAAATTGGCGATTTTGTACAAAAAAGTTTCATGAATCAGAGGTTTCTCTATCAAAACAGAGGATAGAAAGAAAAATGGCAGAATTTGCAGCGCACGGTGCGAATCAGGAGGAAAAAATGGCAGCAGAAAAAGCAAAGAAAACGATTGTAATTGGACATAAAAACCCGGATACGGATTCGATTTGTTCTGCAATCGGCTATGCGAATTTCAAAACACTTCAGACGGGCGGCGAATATGTACCGTGCCGTGCCGGAGAACTGAACCCGGAGACAACCTTCGTACTGGATTACTTTAAGGTAGATGTGCCGAAACTGATTAAATCCGTCAAAACGCAGGTCAAGGATATTGAGATCCGCGAGACTCCAGGTGTTTCCAAGAATATTTCCCTGAGAAAAGCATGGAACCTGATGCAGGAGGACGGTCTGGTAACACTTCCGGCTGTTACCGATAAGAATATATTGGAAGGTCTGATCACAGTCGGCGATATCACCCGTTCTTATATGAATGTATACGACAGCAGCATTCTTTCCAAGGCATGCACCCAGTATGCAAATATCATCGAGACCCTGGAGGGCGCGATTTTTGTTGGCGATGAGAAAGCGTACTTTGATAAAGGAAAAGTCCTGATTGCGGCAGCTAATCCGGATATGATGGAATATTATATTGAAGAGAACGACCTGGTTATCCTCGGCAACCGCTATGAGTCGCAGCTGTGCGCGATCGAGATGGGTGCAAGCTGTATCATCGTGTGCGAGGGCGCTGGCGTTTCCATGACGATCAAAAAATTGGCACAGGAGCGCGGCTGTACCGTCATCACAACTCCGTATGATACCTACACGGCAGCTCGTCTCATTAACCAGAGTATGCCGATCAGCTATTTCATGAAGACTGAGAAGCTGATCACCTTCGATACAGATGATTTCATCGATGATATTAAGGATGTGATGGCAAGCAAGCGTTTCCGTCATTTCCCGGTACTCGATAAAGAAGGCAAATACAAAGGCCTGATTTCCCGCCGTAACTTACTGGGTGCGCGCGGCAAGAACGTGATTCTGGTCGATCACAATGAGCGCGGCCAGGCGGTAGACGGCATCGAGAATGCCAATATCCTGGAACTGATTGACCACCATCGTCTGGGTACTGTGGAGACAGTCGGACCGGTCTTCTTCCGTAACCAGCCGCTCGGCTGTACGGCAACGATCATCTTCCAGATGTACCGCGAACAGGGGCTGGAGATCGACAAGACCATCGCAGGTCTGCTCTGCAGTGCGATCATCTCCGATACGCTTCTGTTCCGTTCTCCGACCTGCACACCGATGGATCGGGCGGCAGCGGTTTCTCTGGCTGAGATGGCAGGCATCAAGCTGGATGAGTTCGCAAACCAGATGTTTGAGGCAGGCAGCGAGTTAAAGGGCAAGAGCGATGCAGAGATTCTGTATCTGGATTTCAAGAAATTCTCAGCTGGAAAGACAAACTTCGGCGTCGGTCAGATCAACTCCCTGAATGCAGAGGAGCTTGGAAAGCTGAAGAACCGTATGCTGCCGTTTATGGAGAGGGCGCGTGAGGACGAAGGGCTGGATATGATCTTCTTCATGCTGACGAATATCCTGACGGAGACGACCGAACTTCTCTGTGTTGGACAGGGAGCGGCACAGGTTGTGGCAGATGCGTTCCATGTAGGCGATGCAAATGAAGAGCTGAAGCAGACGGCAACACTGCCGGGCGTTGTTTCCAGAAAGAAACAGCTGATTCCGGCACTGACAGTGACACTGGAGCAGTAAATCAGGTGACGGTGCGCGGACGGGATTGTTTCATACGGAAAATCCAGTGATAGTTCGTGCAGGGCAGAAAGGTCGGACGGAAAGGAAGGATACCATGACATTTGTATATCCGGCGGTTTTTACGCCTAAGAAAGATGGAAAAGGGTATGATGCATATTTCCCGGATTTGGAGTGCTGCGAGGCGGAAGGTCCGGATCTGGAGGATGCGGTGGAAAATGCGCGGGAGGCAGCGTACAACTGGATCAGCCTGGAGCTGGAGGAAGAGGGCGATCTGCCGGCACAGACGCATATCGATGATATGAGCCTGCCGGAAGGAAGCATGGTGAAACAGATCATGGTCCGGATCAAACTTCTCCCGGACAACGATTAAGAGGATATAGGGATGGCACAGAAGAGAGCGGCTGGAAAGCCAGAAGAGCGTCGCCGGGGAGGAGCAAGGCAGAACCCGGAAGGACAGTTGAAAAAACGGATGGAGACCCGGAACACTCCGGGACCGCGCGCCCAGTGGAAGCCGGGCAATATGATTTATCCGGTTCCGGCGGTGCTGGTCACAGTGGCGGACTGCGAAGGAAACAGCAACATCATCACGATTGCCTGGACGGGCACGATCTGTACGAACCCGCCGATGGCGTACATTTCGGTGCGCCCGGAGCGCTATTCTTACCATATGCTGCGGGAGAGCGGTGAGTTTGTCATCAACCTGGCGACGGAGTCGATGGCGTATGCGACCGATTACTGCGGCGTCCGCTCCGGCAGGAATGTGGATAAATGGAAGGAGACAGGGCTCACACCGGTTCCGGCGCAGACGGTGAAAGCACCGGTGATCGCCGAAAGCCCGGTCGCGATCGAGTGCCGGGTGACCGAAGTCAAGGAACTGGGGTCACATCATATGTTTCTGGCAGAGGTAACGGGTGTCAGCGTGGACGAGCAGTGGCTCAACGAGCGCGGCAGCCTGGAGCTTGCAAAGGCGGAACCGATTGTGTATTCGCATGGCGGCTATTATGGGCTTTCAGAGCTTCTTGGAACATTTGGATGGAGTGTAAAGAAAAAGAAGAGGTGCCAAAGATGAAAAATAATGTAACCTTGATTGGTATGCCGTCCGCAGGAAAGAGCACGGTCGGAGTGCTTTTAGCAAAGAGACTGGGCTATTCCTTTATAGATGTGGATCTGCTGATTCAGGAACAGGAAGGTAAGCGTCTGCGCGAGATCATCGAAGAACAGGGACTGGACGGATTTCTCGATGTGGAGAACCGCGTCAACGCGGGGGTGGAAGCCGAGCAGGCGGTCATCGCACCGGGTGGCAGCGTGATCTACGGAAAGGAAGCGATGGAACATTTAAAATCCATCGGACTGGTTGTCTATCTGAAAATTACCTATGACGAGCTGGTAAAACGCGTTGGCGATGTCAAGGACCGCGGCGTGGCGCTGAAAGACGGCATGACACTTCTGGATCTCTACCATGAGAGGATCTCGTATTTTGAGAAATACGCGGACATCACGATCGACGAGGAAGGTAAAGAGCTGGGGGCGGTGGTTGATGAGCTGCGCGAAATATTGGAAGAGCGCGGTTATGTGCTGGGAAGTGCGCCGGAGGAAGAGTAACAATTTCACATGAGAATGGGGGCAGCCGGTTCTGTCGGACGGGTTTCATAACGGGTTACAGTGAGAAAAAAATCAGTTGCAAAACAGTTGAAAATCCAATACAATAGAATAGTAACCATTTTTATAGAATGTTAACAGTCGGGGGTGCAAAGATGCGGAATCTTTTTTGCATCCCTTTTTTGAAAGGTGTGCGTATATGACTACAGTGAAATCTCTGTCCAGAGAGATGAAATTCTTTCTTCTGGCACTGATTCCGATCTATTTCATTTCAGTGGGGCTGATTATACAGCCGTTTGACTCCATTGTGACTGGTATCTATGAAATCATAAGGGAACCGGATTTCCTGATCACCGATTATATTGCGGTCGGCGGCATGGGAGCCGCGTTTGTCAATGCCGGGATGATGGCGCTTATCAGCATCTACTTTGTCTATAGTCTTGGGATGGAGATGGACGGGCATACGATCACATCCTGCTGTCTGATGTTTGGATTCTCTTTGTTCGGAAAAAATCTGATGAATATCTGGGCGATTTTTCTGGGTGTATTTCTCTATGCAAAATATCATAAAATGCACTTATCCAACTATATTTATGTCGGCATCTACGGAACGAGCCTGTCTCCGATCATCACACAGCTGATGCACGTGGTGGAGCTGCCGCTCTGGCAGCGCTTCTGTGTGACGATTCTGGTGGGAATCTGTATCGGATTCGTGCTTCCACCGCTCGCGACGCATTCCCACTATGCCCATAAGGGATATTCCCTTTATAATGTGGGATTTGCCTCTGGTATCATTGCGACGGTCCTGGTCTCCACGTTTAAGTCCTTTGGAATTGAGACGGAGGCGCGTCTTATCTGGTCCTCCGGCAATGATGCGATGCTTTTAGGGCTGCTATTTGTCCTGTTTGCAGGCATGTCGGTGGTGGCAGTGCTGTGGCGCGGAAAAGATACGCTTTTAGGCTATGAAAAACTCCTTGCGACAACGGGAATCGGCGGTACCGATTACCTGCTGGAATTGGGCGGTGCGGTGACGCTTCTCAACATGGGACTCAATGGTCTGTTTGCGACCTTCTTTGTGCTGGCAGTCGGCGGAAACCTAAATGGACCGACGATCGGCGGAATCTTTACCATCGTTGGATTCAGTGCGACTGGAAAACATTTGCGGAATATTTTCCCGATCATGGCGGGCGTCTGCATTGCGAGTACCGTCCGGGCGTGGGATATCACGAATCCGTCGGCACTTCTGGCGCTGCTCTTTTCCACGACGCTGGCGCCGATCGCCGGAGAGTTTGGAATTTTATGCGGCGTGTTAGCCGGTTTTCTGCACGCGTCGGTGGCGCTCAATGTCGGGATCGTGTATGGGGGCATGAACCTCTATAACAATGGATTTGCGGGCGGTATCGTCGCAATGTTCCTGGTGCCGGTGATCCAGTCGATCCGCGACCGGAGGGCGCGGGCGAAGGGAGATCTGTCGCTGTAAGATTTCCTCTTTTTAATGGAATCTTAACACGAAAGAGGCATAGAGATATTGTATCATTATAAAAACACCACATTTATGATACCTACTAAACATAGAAAGGAATGATACATATTTCAACTTCATTTGCGCTTCTGGTCGTAGCGATTATTATCCTTGTCTGCATCGCGGGAAGCCGTCTTTCGGGGCGGCTGGGGGTGCCGACGTTGTTTATTTTTATTATGCTGGGAATGCTGTTTGGATCGGACGGTATTTTTAAGATTCCATTCGGCAATTTTGCACTGGCGGAACAGGTCTGCTCGGTGGCACTGATTTTTATTATGTTTTACGGCGGGTTCGGCACGCGCTGGAGTGAGGCGAAGCCGGTCGCGGGGCGGTCGATTTTGTTATCCTCGGCGGGTGTAGTGCTGACGGCGTTTTTGACCGGGCTGTTTTGTCATCTGGTGCTTAAGATGGCATTGATGGAAGGAATGCTTCTCGGCGCAGTTCTTGGATCGACCGATGCGGCATCCGTGTTCTCGATCCTGCGTTCGCGCAAGCTGAACCTCAAATACGGCACGGCATCCATGCTGGAGTTAGAGAGCGGAAGCAACGACCCGTTTGCGTACATGATGACGGTGATTCTGCTGTCTGCGATGACGGGGAGTGTGAGCGGCGGTTCGGCGGTTCTGCTTTTGATCCGCCAGCTCGCATTTGGGCTTTTGACCGGCGCGGCGGTCGCGTGGCTGGTGACATGGCTTTTAAAGCGGTATGCCTTTTATGGCGAGGGATTTGACACGATCTTTGTCTTTGCGGCGGCAATCATTTCCTACGCGCTTGCATCCCAGATTGGCGGAAATGGCTACCTAAGCGTGTATCTGACCGGTATTATCCTTGGAAATCAGGAGCTGAAGAACCAGAAAGCGCTGGTTGGCTTCTTTGATGCGTTTACCGGCATGATGCAGATGCTTCTGTTTTTCTTACTGGGACTTCTGGCGTTTCCCTCGCAGATGCCGTCGATCGTGCTTCCGGCGATCGCAATCGCATTGTTTTTAACATTTGTGGCGCGTCCGGCGGCGGTTGGCTTGCTGCTCGCACCGTCGAAACCGCCGATCGGGCAGTATCTGGTTATTTCTTGGGCGGGTCTGCGCGGTGCGGCGTCAATCGTATTTGCGATCATGGCGACGCTCAGTGAGGGATATATGAAATATGATATATTCCACATCGTGTTCTGCGTTGTTTTATTTTCCATCATTTTTCAGGGTTCGCTGCTTCCGAAGGTGGCAGAAAAATGCGACATGATCGACAACTCGACCGATGTCATGCGGACGTTCTCAGACTATACGGGCGATATGCAGATTCAGTTCGTGCAGCTTCCGATCGGGGACAATCATCCGTGGAAAAACCGTAAAATCTGTGAGATTGAGATGCTTCCGGGTATGTTAATCACAGTGATCCGGCGCGGCGCGCAGACGATTGTGCCCAAAGGGCAGACTGTAATTCTGGAAGGGGATACCGTCGTCTTGGGTGCAGAGGGCTTTACGGACAGCCAGGGAATCCTTTTAAAAGAGATTCTGATGACACCCGATCACCGCTGGTGTGGTAAGAAGATCGCGGAGGCGCGCTTCTATAAGAATACGATCATTGTGATGATAAAGCGGGGCAGCCAGATCGTCATTCCAGACGGCGGTACGCAGATACTGGAAGGCGACCGGGTGGTTGTATACTCGCAGAAACTGCCGCAGGTGGAAGGGCGTGTGAAGCACGAAAGCGGACCGTCCGTATCGGCTGCTGTCCACAAATAAGCACGTTTTCTTACGGCACTTTCGGTTCCAAAAGTGCCTATCCGTGAACAGTAACGCGGATTCATAGTAGGAACATGGAAATTTCAGGCAATACTTGCAGTTTGTTGAATTATAAACTATACTTAAACAACAACGGTTTGCCGGAGGAAAAGAGTATGCAGCAGGGAAATACGAAGGAACGGATTGTAGAGGCTTATATCGAGCTGGAGTCGGAAAGACCGGTCGAGAAGATCACGGTCACGGCGCTGGTCGAGCGGAGCCGGATCACAAGAAAAACATTTTATTATTACTTTAAAGATATATATGATTTGATGGAATACCGGATGGAACGCGAGATGAAGCGCGTCATGGAAGAGACGATGAGCCAGCCAGATCCGGAGAAGGCGCTGACACAGCTGTATATGTATATCATGGAAAATCAGAAGCATATCCGGGCATTGTCCGAGTCGGTACAGTTCATGGCGCTGCGCCGTCAGATGGGAGAAAAGGTGTACCAGTATTTTTATAACCATCTGGAGCGGATTGGTATGTTTAAGAACCTGACGATGCCGGAGGCGGCGATGGCGGTGCAGATCATCATTTTCTCAGTCATGGGAGTTGCGTTTGACGCGCCGTTTAAGGATGAGGCGGATGTGAAGGAGCGCGTCGCCACGTTCATGAGCGTGATCCGCAAATGCACCGGGCGTGACCCTATGCAGGTCCGTTAGGAAAGCAGGTTTCCGGCAGTTTTGAGAATTATTGTAACTGTTCAGTAGGTCTGCGCGTGACTGTGAAGGTACTGAACAGTTACGAATTATTATCAATTAGAAAATGGAACAAGGAAACGCAGGAGGAATCAGCGGTATTTGGTTGGTTTTTTCTGCGTTTTTGCTGTCATGTACCCGGAAAAAACGGTCAGCGGCAGGAGAATTCGGGTGCCATGAAAAAAAGATGAACATGGATAGATACATTTTGGCAAATTTGTGTACACACCTGTTCGAACTTGGGAGTGGCAAAGTGTATACGAGATGAGTAAAATATAGACTGAGAAAAATTTTTACCAAGAACAAGCATAGATGGAGGAAATTATGAAAAAAAGAGGAAAGATTCTGGCGCTGGCTGCGATTGTAGTTGTTGGCGCTGTCGTTTTGTCCCGATGCGGTCATAAGAATACGGCGGTGGAATATGAATCCCGTCCAACCGTAAGAGTAGAAAATCCGGTTCGTCAGGACATCAGCTTGTACACGGATCTGACCGGACTGGTAGAGCCGCAGTCCCGCGCGAGCGTCATGCCGAAGATGAGCGGCGAGGTGCTGGAGGTTTACTTCCAGGCGGGCGATACGGTCCAGGCAGGGCAGGCGCTGTGCAAGATCGATTCCGACGCGTTGACAGCGTTAAAGCTACAGGTGGATGCGGCTTCCGTTGCCTTAAAGAATGCGGACAGCAATTTAAGCCGTACCCAGGCGCTCTTTGCTGATGGTTTTGTCTCCCAGGAGGCGATGGAGCAGGCACAAAACAGCGCACAGAATGCGAAGATTTCCTATGAATCTGCGAAGAACCAGTACGATCTGCAGGTGAAATACACGACCGTGACGGCGCCGATCGACGGTGTGATCGAGTCCCGGAGCGTCGAGCCGCATGATCATGTATCTCCGGCAGGCGAGATCTGCACGATCTCCGGTGCCAGCCAGTTACAGGTTAAATTCGGCATCACCGAGAAGATCCACCAGACGATGGAGTTGGGCGACAGCGTGACGCTGGAGAAAAATGGTGCGGATTACACCGGTACTGTAACCGAAATCGGATCTATGGTCAACGAGAGCAGCGGCCTTTATGACGCGCGTGCGATGGTGCCGGATGCAGCAGGTCTTACGAATGGTTCTCGCGTAAAAATGACGGTTATCATGGACCATGTCAGCCAAGTGCTGACCGTTCCGGTCGATGCAGTCAGCTATGACAACGGTGCCCCGTTTGTATACCTCTATGAGGATGGAAAAGCGGAGAAGACCGAGATCGAAGCAGGTATCTATGACGATGAAAATATGGAAGTAAAATCGGGTCTGACGAGTGACAGCCAGGTCATCGTGAGCTGGAGCAACGAGCTGGTGGATCAGGGAGAAGTCCTGTTAGCACAGGATACCGATGGCGCGCAGACAGACGGAAACAATGAGACAGCAGCGGAGACGACAGAGGCAGGTGACAAAGAATGATTCGACTGACAAAACTCGCACTGCGGCGTCCGGTTACCATCATTCTCTGTCTGATTACCATCGCGTACTTCGGCCTTCAGTCCGTCATGGGCATGAAGCTGGAACTGACGCCAGAGATGGAGATGCCGATGTTAATCATCGCTACGGTGTATCCGGGAGCCAGCCCGGAGGACGTAACCGATCTGGTTACCAAGAAAGAAGAAGATGCGATCACATCATTGGACTCGGTCGATAAGGTACAGTCCATTTCCCGTGAAAATGTATCGATCGTCATTGTCCAGTATGAGTACGGTACCAACATGGATACCGCATACATTAACCTGAAAAAGGCGATAGATGGCATTCAGAGCGATCTGCCGGACGATGCCAACGATCCGAATATCATGGAGCTGGATATCAACTCGATGGCGACGGTTACGCTGGCAGTCAGCGGCGACGCTGATCAGAACCTTTATACATATGTAGATGACAAAATTGTTCCTGAGTTTGAGAAATTAAGCTCGGTCGGCGAGGTTTCGATTGCCGGCGGTCAGGATAGCTACACCCGCGTGGAACTGATTCCGGAAAAACTGGCACAGTACCACCTGAATATGAATACGGTTGCACAGTTAGTCGGTGCCGCCGATTTCACGATCCCGGCGGGCGATGTCCGGGTTGGAAAACAGGATCTCGACGTCAGTGTCGGCAACGAATTTAAGAGCACGGAAAGTCTGAAAAATGTCGTACTTCCGCTGGCAAACGGTGAGACGATCCATCTTTCTGATATCGCAAATGTCTATGAGGCGCTGGAGGATGCAAGCTCGATCGGACGTTACAATGGCGAAGATGTTATCTCCCTGGGAATCAAAAAACAGCAGAGTTCCACCGCGATCGAGGTTTCCAACCAGGTAACCAAGAAGGTGCAGGAAATTGAAAAGCAGTATCCGGGTCTTAAAATCACCGTGGTAGATGATGCCAGTGACACGCTGAAACAGTCTTTAAGCAGCGTAATCCAGACCCTGATCCTGGCGATCATCCTGTCCATGATCATTCTGTTCTTATTCTATGGCGATTTGCGTGCGTCGGTCATCGTAGGTACGTCCATTCCGATCTCCGTTGTATTGGCGATCATTTGTATGGCGGCGATGGGATTCTCAATGAATATTATTTCCCTGACGTCGCTCGTTCTCGGTGTAGGTATGATGGTTGATAACTCGATCAACGTCCTCGACGGATGTTTCCGGGCAAAGGAAAAACTGGATTTCTATGATGCGGCGCTGGAAGGTACGCGCACGATGATCGGCTCGATCACCGGCGGTACGCTGACAACCTGTGTTGTATTTATTCCGCTTCTGATGTTAAATGGTATGTCTGGACAGCTCTTTACACAGCTCGGGTACACGATCATTTTCTGTATGACGGCTTCCTTATTCTCAGCAGTCATCATCGTGCCGCTCTGCTATATGTTCTGGCATCCGGTTGAGAAGGATCATGCGCCGGCAGGACGTATAATCAAAGGCATCCAGGGCTGGTATCGCAAGCATATGCCGCATGTCATCAAGCGCTATGCGCTTGTATTCGGAACGACTGCAGTGCTGGTTGTCCTGTCCATCCTCATGGCGTCCAGACTGAACCTGGAGCTGATGTCTTCGATCGATGAAGGTATCGTCACGATGACGATCAAGACGAAACCGGGTTATTCGGTATCGGCGATCCGTGACACTGTGCTCGATCTGGAAAATATGGTAGAGACAGACGAGGATGTGGATCATTACCTGATGACATATGGAAACAGTGGTGTCAGCATGACTTCCGGAAGTGATGTGACGCTGAATGCCTACTTAAAAGATAAGAGAAAACTTTCCACGGACGAGGTTATCGAGAAGTGGAGATATGCGACACAGAACTACGTTGATGCGACCATTACCTTGGAACAGGGCAGCAGCAGTATGAGCAGCAGCATGAGCAGCGGTGATTCAATTGAGGTGGATCTGCAGAGTACCGATTACGACACCCTAAAGAAGGCAGCGGATGATCTGGTAACTGAGCTTCGCAAGCGCGAGGATGTTATGCAGGTACATTCTTCTGTTGAGAATGCGGCGCCGGTTATCAAGGTAAATGTGGATCCGGTTAAGGCAGAGGCAGAGGGACTGACCCCGGCCAGCATCGGTTCGATGGTATACAGTAATTTAAGCGGTGTGAAAGCGGCGACGATCTCCGTCAACGGCAATGATCAGGACGTGAAGGTAGAATTTGCGCCGGATCGCTACGATTCCATCGCGAAACTGCAGGGCATGATGATCACGACGGCGACGGGTAATACGCTTCCGCTGGAGGATCTGGCAGAGATCTACTACCAGGATAGCCCACAGGAGATTTCACGAAAAGAGAAACAGTACCAGGTATCGATCACGATGCAGGCACAGGCAGATTATAAGAAGACGGCTGAAAAAGATGTCAAGAGCTTCGTGCAGAACTGGGAATTCCCGTACGGCGTTGAGATGGCGACCAATAGCCTGGATGAGTCGATGGGCGAGGAGCTTTCCGCGTTGGGAATGGCGCTTGTCACAGCGATCTTTCTGATTTTCATTGTCATGGCGATCCAGTTTGAGTCCCCGAAATTCTCCCTGATGGTTATGGCAACGATCCCGTTCAGTTTGATCGGTTCCTTTGGATTCCTGTTTCTGGCGGACTGCCCGATCAGTATGAACTCCATGCTTGGTTTCCTGATGCTGGTCGGTACGGTTGTAAACAACGGTATTTTATACGTGGATACGGTGAACCAGCTGCGGATGGAGATGCCGTTAGACGAGGCGCTGGTAGAAGCCGGTGCGATCCGTGTACGCCCAATCTGCATGACGACACTGACGACCATCATTGCGATGATCCCGAACTGTCTGGCATTTGGTAAGGCGGGCAAGATGATGCAGGGCTTAGCGCTTGTAAACGTCGGCGGTCTGGTTGCGGCGACGATCCTGACGCTGGTACTGCTTCCGTCCTTCTACCGGGTGGTTTATAACATGGGAAAAGGCAAAGAAGATGAGTATGATAAGCTGGACTGCGACTAAGGAAAAGCAGGTTAAGCAGTGAATCTGTCAGGCGGCGGACCCGGGGCGGGGAAGCTGCCTGTACGGATAGAAAAAGGGGGAGAAGAAGATGCCGTCGGAACGATTTAAGCGATTGCCGGAGGAAAAACAGAAGAAAATCCGGGACGCGTGTATGGCTGAATATACGCGGACAACGATAGAAAAAGCATCGCTCAACCGTATGATAGAAGATGCCGGGATCTCCCGGGGCAGTTTTTATACGTATTTTGACAGTAAATGGGATGTTTTAGGATATCTGTGTGAGAGTTTTATCAATGAATTTTATGAGTGCGGCGTGCGCTGCCTTGAAGAGGCGCAGGGGGACATCTGGGAGATGTTAGGGCAGTTTTTAAACGGTTCGCTTGCCCTGTGCCGCGATGAGAGACGCACCGATTTCATCCGCAACATCATGGAGTGCAGCAGCCGCGAGGCGCTGATCTTTGATATATTCAGCTCCGATCCGGACAGTCCACGCGCCGTGCGTGGACGGAAGCTGGAACGTGCCGCCTATGAGTCGTGCGTGGGAAAATCCTTGCGGAAGATGGGCTGGGAGGAATATATGAGTTTTTTCCGCATGGCGATGATGGCGATCGCGATGGAGATCAAGAGCTTTCACGACGGAGTTCCGGAAAACCGTATCCGGGAACGGTTTGTCCTGACACTCGGTATCCTGAAACGGGGCGCTGGGATAGAATCGGGAGCGGGCGCGCAGAGCGCCGAAAGGAAATGAAGATGAGTAAGATGAAGAAAAACAGGAAAAAACTGTTTGCCATTCTTTTACAGGCGGCGTTAGTCAGCACGGCTATGACGATGCCGGCATATGCGGCTAAAACGCCGGGGATCGGCTCAGATGCGCTGGTTGGCGACGATGCGACCGGTCCGGTGCTGACGGGCGGCAATACCGAGGTGGAGGAGGAAACTTCCCCGTACACCAAAGAACAGCTAGAGGATGGGACGCTGGAATATGGCGAGATCGCATGGCGAATCGAGGGGTACAACAGCACGTACTTAAACCTGCGTTCCCAGCTCTACAGCCAGACGACCAGCCAGTCGGCGGGAACTGCCTTGGCGGCAGAGGCGAGCGCCCTCATGGAAGATGCGATGGACCTGAAGTCCGACGATATGGATGCGGAGACGAGAGAGCTGTTTGAGGGCTACAAGGCGGCAGCGAGAGAGCTGCGCAAACAGGGGGCAAAGCTTACGAACAAGGAGCTTTCCGGCACCTATGCCCGGACCCTGCGTCAGACAAAGAATAAGTTAGTCAAGGCGGTGCAGAACTTGCTCATCCAGTATGAGGAACTGCTCCCGCAGGTGGAAACAGCGAAAAAGAATGTGGAAATGTGCCAGGTAAATGCCGATGCCGCACAGAAGATGCAGGCGCTCGGCCGTGCTTCCGCGCAGGAGGTCCTGACGGCGCAGAAGGCGCTGCAACAGGCCAATTCCAGCGCCCAGCAGGCAGAAAACGGGGCATTGCAGCTCAAACAGAATATTTTAATGCTACTTGGATTTGGCGCGGATGCGCCGGTAACCTTTGCGGATGTGCCGGTTCCGGATGCGTCCCGGATCGCGGCAATGGATCTGGGTACCGATACACAGGCGGCAGTCAGTGCGAATTATGATCTGATGTCGGTACGTGCAAATAAGGCAACGGGTTCTTCCAACCGTACGGTCAAAAAAAGAAACGTTGCTTATACCGAGGATTCGGTGGCGATCACAATCCAGAACCTCTATGCGGCGGTAGTATCCAAGAAGCAGGCGTATGACAGTGCAGCAGCCGGATATCAGGCGGCCGCGCAGAGTTACGAGGCGGCAAAGCGCCAGAACGCACTGGGAATGCTCTCAAGAGCCAATTATTTGGGGCTTGAGTGTTCCTGGCTCAGCAGCGTGGCATCGTATAAGACCGCCGAGCTGGAATATACCAAAGCGGTGGAAAATTATGAGTGGGCAGTTAGAGGCCTGATTGTAAGCAAGTAGTTCGTCAGGAATTTGCCGTATTTAAATGCGAAGCCACGGCAAATTCCGTTACTGGACACGTATGCGTGAACCGTAACGTGAATGGGAACAGAAAGGAAGTAGGAACCGGAAATGAAACATAGAAGAAGGAAAACGGCGCTTCTGAGCGCAGCGGCAGCAGCGGTTCTGGCATTGCAGGGATCATTTGCGGCGCTGGCTGCCAGCCCGCAGTTCGCCTACGATGCGGATACATGGGCGAAGCTTCAGGACAATGTGATGGAATACAGCGAGCTGCCGTATCTGGTACAGGAGTACAACCCGACGTATTTAAACAACCAGACAACCTATCAGGCAGGACGCGATACAAAGAATGCGAAGGAAGTGCAGGATAAGCAGTACAATCAGGCAAATGACCTGTATGACAGCGCGGATAACCTGCGGGATCAGGCAGACCAGATTGAGGATTATCTGGCAGTGCCGGGCATGGCAAGTGCGTATGCCAGCCTGATGTCTGCATCGGTGATGGTCGAGCAGAATGCATTAAAAACGCAGCAGTCGGCCGATGCCTCCTACCGCGACAGCGAGATGGACCGTCTGGACTATATGAACAGCCAGGATGCGGTCGTGGTACAGGTAGAGGCAGCGTTTGCGGCGTATAATCAGGTCAAAAAGACAATTCCGCTGATGGAGAAATCGCTGGAACTGCAGGAACTGACACTGCAGATGACTCAGAAACGCCAGCAGCTCGGTCAGGCGACCCAGATTGATGTGTTAAATGCACAGAAATCGCTGCAGTCGCTTCAATCCACATTGACACAGACGAAAGCGGGGCTTCAGACCCAGCACCAGCAGCTCTGCGTCCAGACCGGCTGGACCTATGACGCGGAACCGGATATCCAGGATCTGCCGCAGGCGGATCTTGGACGGATCGCGGCAATGAACCTGGCGGCGGACACACAGACGGCGCTCCAACAGAACCTGTCCTTACAGTCCAATAAGCGCGGCTATGCCAATATGGCAGAAGGTTCAGCTGATAAGAAAAACATGGACCGCACCATCAAGAACCAGGAGCAGACGATCCGCTCCAGTATGCAGACACTCTACAACGACATCATGCAGAAGCAGACAGCCCTGCAGCTTGCCGATGCGTCTCTGGCAGCAGAGACGCAGGCGATGAATGCGATGCAGAAGAAGCTGGAGCTTGGCATGACGACCCAGATGGAGTACAAGAGCGAGGAAGTCTCCGTACTGGAAAAGCAGATCGATAAGGAGACAGCTAACATGAACCTGCAGCAGGCGATCGAGACGTATGAGTGGGCGCTGAAAGGTTACATGAAGTAGGGACAGAAGTTAAGTTTCTGGCACTTCCTCTGCGCGGGGGTTAACGTGGCGCTGGAGGAGCTGTGTATATCGAAAATGATATAATAAAATATTTATAAAACAAGAGGCAAAAAGCGGCGTTTTCTTTCGAATCGCCGCTTTTTTTGGGGAAAAAATAGGTGCATATTGTATGGATTTAACAAAAAATAGCCACAAACTACAGAATACTACCGATTCGGACTGGAAAATACTGGGTTAATAAAAAAATACTTTTGACAATTAACGCAGCATATGAGAAAATAAAAAAGATACTTTCAGTAAGGAGAGAAAATAAGATATGAACAAATCACAACAAAACAAAATCAAGTGGTATATGCTTTCCTTTATGTGTTTCTCCACCCTCTGGGGATTTGGAAACGTTTTAAATGGTTTCGTATACTTCAATGGAACACAGGTTATCTTCTCCTGGATTCTGATGTTCGCACTGTACTTTGTACCGTACGCACTGATGGTCGGAGAGCTTGGTTCCGCATTTAAGAATTCGGGCGGCGGTGTCAGCTCCTGGATTCATGAGACAACCGGCGCGAAGGCTGCATACTACGCAGGTTGGACCTACTGGGCTTGCCATGTCACCTACATCGCATCGAAGGGATCCGGCGGTCTGAAAGCGCTGAGTTGGATGATTTTCCAGAACGCAGAGAAGTATGCGTCCTTTAACACGAAAGCGGTTCAGTTAGTTACCTTTGCGGTACTGCTGTTCTTCTGCTGGGTTGCAAGCCGCGGCTTAAACCCGTTAAAGAAACTGGCTACCCTGGCGGGAACCAGTATGTTTGTCATGAGTATCCTGTACATTCTGCTGATGTTTGCTGCACCGGTCATCAATCCGAACGGTGGTTACCTGTCGGTGGATTTCAGCTTGAAAAACCTGATTCCGCATTTTGATTGGAAGTATTTCAGCAGCTTGTCCATCCTTGTATTTGCAGTCGGCGGCTGTGAGAAGATCTCCCCATATGTAAACAAGGTAGAGGATCCGTCCAAGGGATTCCCGAAGAGTATGATTTTTGCAGCGATCATGGTAATCGTCTGCGCGATCTTCGGTACAATCGCGATGGGTATGATGTTCGATGTATCCTTGGTTGAGGCTAATTTTGACTCTTACAATGCGAATGGACAGTACTGGGCATTCCAGAAACTGGGTGAGTATTACGGCGTTGGAAACCTGATTATGATCATTTATGCAGCCTGCAACGCGATCGGCCAGTTCTCGACGCTGGTAGTCAGCATCGATGCACCGCTTCGTATGCTGCTTGACAACGAGGATGCGCGTCAGTTCATCCCGACCAAGCTCTTAAAGAAAAACAAATTTGGCGCTTACGTCAATGGTATCTGGATGGTAGTCATCCTGTCCGGTTCCATCATTCTGGCTCAGGTTCTGGTTCCGAATGCGGATACGGTTCTGCGCCAGCTGACACAGCTTAATTCGGTTACCATGCCGATGCGTTATCTGTGGGTATTCTTTGCGTACTTCATGCTTCGCAAACATTCAGATAAGTTTGAGCGCGAGTATCGTTTTGTGAAGAACAACGGAGTGGCACTGGGCTTTGGCGCATGGTGCTTTATCCTGACCGCAGCCTGCTGCTTATTAGGTATGTACAAACAGGGTGATCTGTACACAACCATGCTGAATGTCATCACACCAGTCGTTCTGGTAGCACTGGGACTGATTTTACCGGCGATTAAGAAGAGAGAAGGGAAGTCTGCATGATGAATGCTGCGAAGGAATTATTGACTTTTATTGAGAACAGCCCGAGCATGTTTCATTCGATTGAGACGATCAAGGGAATGCTGGATGAGGCAGGTTTTACCTATCTGCCGGAGAGAACTTGCTGGGACGTGAAGCAGGGCGGAACGTATTACACGATCCGCAACCATTCCAGTATCATTGCGTTCCGCGTCGGAAAGGAACTGGGCGATTACCATTTCCAGATGTGCGCCTCCCACAGTGATTCACCGACTTACAAGATCAAGAATGTACCGGAGTTAAATGGTCCGGGCGAGTATCTGCGCCTCGATGTGGAAGCATACGGCGGCATGATCGACAACACCTGGTTTGACCGCCCTCTGACCGTTGCAGGCCGTGTACTGGTAAAAGACGGTCAGGGCGTGAGCGCGAGACTTCTGTACATCGATAAAGACCTGCTCATCATTCCGAACGTAGCGATTCATTTCAACCGTGAGGTGAACAATGGATACAAATACAACCGTCAGGTTGATTTATGCCCGCTGTTCTCTGCCGGTGAGCTGAAAAAAGGCGCGTTTGACGCGATGATTGCGAAAGAGCTTGGTGTGGCAGCGGAGGACATTTTAGGGAAGGATCTCTTCCTTGTAAACCGCCAGCCGGGTACGATCTGGGGGTATGCGGACGAGTTCGTTTCCAGCCCGAAACTGGACGACTTACAGTGCGCTTACGTTTCCATGAAAGCATTCCTGGAGGCGAAGAATGAGCGCGATGTCAGCGTATACTGCTGCTTCGACAATGAGGAGGTTGGTTCCAATACGAAGCAGGGGGCGATGTCCACCTTCTTACAGGATGTCCTGCACCGCATCAACGGCGCACTTGGCAAGACGCCGGAGGACTACTATCAGGCAGTTGCCGGTTCTTTCCTCGTAAGCTGCGACAACGCACACGCCGTTCACCCGAACCACGGAGAGAAGACGGATGCAGTCAACTGCTCCTGGATGAACAAAGGTATCGTCATCAAGGAGAGCGCGAACCAGAAATACACCACGGACGCATTCAGCCGTGCAGTATTTACGAATGTCTGCAATGAGGCAGGTGTTCCGGTTCAGGTGTTTGCAAACCGCAGTGATATTTTAGGCGGTTCCACCCTTGGAAACCTTTCCAACACGCAGGTCAGCGTCCATGCCGTCGATATCGGTCTGCCGCAGCTTGCGATGCATTCCTGCTACGAAACGGCAGGTGTGAAGGACGTTGAGTACGCAATCCGCGCACTGACGAAATTCTACCAGACCACTCTTCAGATTGAAGGGGCAGAGCGGGTTTGCTTTGAGTAAATATAGTTAAAAGAACAGCCGCTTCGCGAAGGATGAAATGAATCGCGGGGCGGCTGTTTTTGATAGAATGAAAATGGTTAGAAAACGGAAAAACGGTAAATCCAGCAGCGCTGAAACGTTTTGTTTTGATGTTTAATTCGCGAAAATTATTTCCGCAGCAGCTCCGGCGCCATCTCCTGAAACAGCTTCGCGAGCGCCATCGCCGCCCGCGAGCGGTATTTTCCAGCGGGCCAGGCGAGCGCCAGATCGAGGAAAATACCATCTTTCCCGATCCGCAGATAGCGGAACTCATCCCGCATGATGCGGCAGGAACGGTAGGTAAACGCGAGTCCGACCCCCTCCCGCGCCATCGCCGCAGCAAAGGAGGCGGAGAGGTAGGTGTCGAGCCCCAGAGGTTCCACACCTGCCTCGCGCAAGGACCGGCGGGCAGTCCGTCCGAGGACGGTGCTGGGCGGGCCCAGAATATATTCAAATGGTGCGGTGTCCTTTAGGTCGATCCACATCTGTTCCGGATCCGATTCGCATGGCTTCGCAAACCTCATGACCGGGTGATCGGCGGTAGTGGCGATCATGATCTCATCCCGCATCAGGGAATCCACACCGTGTTTGATTCGGACCGGCGGCGCGGCGATCAGCGCCAGATCTAAAAGTCCCTCTAAAATCTTATTTTCCAGATCAATGCTGTCCATCTCACAGATCTCCACGTGAACCCGTGGATACAGGGCATGGAATTTTTTCAGAACCGGCGGCAGCAGGTACGTCCCCCGGTAGGTGCTGATGCCGAAGATGACGGTGCCGCCCTTTAAATTTTCAATATCCGAAGCCTCACTGCGCGCCTCCTGGTACTGCT